>JAEEGI010000694.1_pt1 | contig 93281 bp, 71 predicted proteins | sample 8958751 | NCBI WGS metagenome assembly JAEEGI01 (sample SAMN16246545, study PRJNA631951) | gut metagenome | biome: gut microbiome; feature: rumen; material: KS-attached | host: Bos | place: Iran: Karaj | collected 2018-10 | reverse complement strand
GGGAGTAGGGGATACAAAAGGGGGTACATTGCTATATATAAAAAAATAAGCCGCTGAAAATCAGCGACTCAAAAATTGGAAGCGTGATCCTGTTGGGATTCGAACCCAAGACCCACAGCTTAGAAGGCTGTTGCTCTATCCAGCTGAGCTACAGGACCATCCTGCTTAATTTGCCTAGACAAAAGGGCAAAAAAATGCGGAGAGAAAGGGATTCGAACCCCTGGAGGTAGTTAGCCTCAACGGTTTTCAAGACCGCCGCATTCGACCACTCTGCCATCTCTCCGGAAAATGGGAATTACGCCCATTTTGAGGTGCAAAGGTACTGCTAACTTTCAATTTGTGCAAATTTTTCAGCGAAATTTTGATGATTAATTTCGGTTGGTGGGGTCTAATGGGTGTCTAGACAGAGCAATAAGTAGTCTTGGGACTCGTTGTCAACAGGATAATGTGCTGCGGCCCGACAGCCCAAAATCCACAGGATTTCTCCATCGGCTTCCATGAGCCAGATGTCGCGTTTGGCGTTATGGTCAAGCTTCAGGTCGGTAAAAACGTCGCTGACGAGTTTTGACCCTTTGAGGCCGAATGGCTTGATGCGGTCGCCTCGCCGCCAGTGCCGCAGGACGATGCGCTGGCACTGGAGCAGTGATGTGTTAAAAGCGACTTTGCGCTTACCGTCGCACATCAAGGGTGAAAATGGAGGATTGTTAAGCGAAATCTGGATGTTGACGGGGGACAATACATGGGTGTGCAAATCAATGGGAATCTCAATGTCTTCGCGCTCAGTGACTTGCTCAATGTCTATGCTATGGCGGTTGATATGCATGACAAATCCCCTTGCATAAAACTGTTTCCCGCTATGCTCGCCGCGCAGGGCGACAATCGCTTGACGGCATTGGTCGCGGTTGAACCCCAAGTGGCGGATGCGGTGATAGAGCAGGGTAGAGGCTTGGGGATGACTAGCCAGTTGGCCTCGCTCGATATGCCGCTCATTGGGTAAAAGCTGAGTGGCAATATTTGTGATGAGGTCAAGGTCATCAGCTAGGTTGCTCATGGTGTCATGCGTGCGCTCGTTGGCGCGGGGAAACTGCTGTTTGATGGCGGGCAACACAATGTTGCGCAGGCGGTTACGACGGAAGTCGTTTTGCGCATTAGTGCTATCAGTTACGAAATCTTGCCCGATAGAGGCGAGGTAGTCGAGCAAATCGTTGCGGCTCACACCCAGCAAGGGACGCCACACATTGCCATTCAACCGTTTCATGCCAGTGAGTCCACGTAGTCCTGTGCCCCGCATCAGATTCAGATAAAAGGTTTCTATTTGGTCATCGGCATGATGGGCAACCGCGATGAAAGCGCAGCCGTGAGCCAGCCGCTCTTCTTCAAACCATGCATATCTTAAATCCCTGCATGCCATTTCCACCGAGCCGCCATGCTCTTGTTGATAGGCTGGAACGTTAAACGACTTGACTGTCAAGGGTACATGAAGTTTCTCGCACAGGTTGCGGACAAATTGCTCATCTCGCTTGGACTCTAGCCCCCTGAGGTTGAAGTTGCAGTGGGCCGCGTGGCACTGGCAGTCCAAGTCGAGCAGGATGTGCAGCAGCGCTACCGAGTCGGCCCCACCGCTCAGAGCCACCAGCACTGGCGCGTGACTAATGGTGTGGAGCTGATCATAATTGTCAGCCTTAATTCGATTCAATAATACCCCGCGTTCCATTTCTATGGGCAAAGGTACGCAAAATCATTGATTTTTATATATCTTTGCAGACTAAATCTCATGGAACAGAAAAAGAGCGACTTTTGGTATCATGTGGCGGCATTTGCCATGATTTTGGTGTGGGGAATTTCGTTTCTCAACACCCGTGTGTTGCTTGACGCCGGCCTGACGCCAACCCAGATTTTTGTGGCGCGTTTCACCATCGCCTACTTGTCATTGCTGGTTGTATGCCGTTTCAAGGTGCGTTACACTGGTTGGCGCGACGAGTTGCTGTTTGTCGTGTGCGGCGTTGCCGGTGGTTCGGCCTATTTCATAGCTGAGAACACTGCGCTGGAACTCACGTTGATCAGTGATGTTGCGGTTCTGGTGAGCATAGCCCCATTAACAACCGCGTTGATGGGGGCCATCTTCTATCGCGACGAGCGCATCACGTGGATGACTTGCCTAGGCATGGTAATCGCCTTTGTTGGCTCGGTGATGCTGGCATTGAAGGATGGTTTTGTATGGGGTGATAGTGTGCTAGGAGATTTGCTGGCGATGTTGGCCGCACTGGTATGGGCGTTCTACTCTATGGCTTTGAAGCGCCTGAACCGCACTTACTCGACCCTGTTCATCACCCGCAAGTTGTTCTTCTATGGTGTGTTGTCTGCTTTGCCTTTTTTAGCGATGCAAGACAGCAAGGTCGAATGGGAAACGCTAAAACAGCCTGAGGTTTGGGGCAATTTGTTGTATTTGGGCCTGATTTGCTCGATGGCGGCTTACTTCATTTGGGGCATCACGGTTAAGCGCATCGGCGCGGTTCGTGCGAGCAATTATTTCTATTTGAGTCCTATTATCTCGATGATCTCGGCTGCCATCTGGTTTGGAGAGCGCACTAACGCAATTGCCTATGTAGGTTGCGTGCTTATTCTGGCGGGTGTGATCATCGCAGAGAAGTTCAAGCGCACCGATGTGTCTTGAAAACAGGAGCTTATAATTGGCGGCCTTAGCGCTCGTTAAGGAGAAGTGACACGGGTATTCAGCCAGCGCTTTGAAGAAAGGTATAACAAATAAATAACGCCACGGAAACACAGTTCGATAGCCATGGCGAGCCACACGCCATAAAGCCCCATTGTCTTGACCATAATAGCCGACAGGCCTAATCTTACAATCCACATGCTCACCAGGTTGATGCCACAAGGGGCGAGGGTCTTACCCGCACCAACAAACACGCCATAGCTGATAATGGACGCGGCAAATAATGGCTCGGCCCAAGCCTCAATACGCAGGCAGCGGGTACCTAGGTCAACAATCTCAGGTACATGCGTCATGATAGCCATCATCTGAGGAGCGAATACATACATCAGCACCGCCATAACTCCCATAATCGCCATTCCCAACAACACGGCAATCCACGCGAAGCTTCGGGTAAGGCGTTTTCGGCCCGCTCCCAGGCTTTGACCAATGAGCGTTGTGGCGGCATCAGCGATACCATATCCGGGCATATAGCACAGACTCTCGGCTGTGATGCCAAACGAATTGGCGGCTAGGGCTATACTTCCCAGTGGGGCGACAATACCAGTGATGACAATTGAAGCACCGCAGAGCATAGAGTGCTGCAATGCCATGGGTGAGGATATCTTTAGGGATTTCTTGAAGCATAGCCATGTAGGCTTGAAAGAGCCCTTGTCAATTGTGAGGCGCAGCTCGCTAGAACGGAAGATGAGGTAATAGACCATCAGCGACGAAACGACAAGGCCTGCACATGCCGATCCCAAAGCGGCTCCAAGCACGCCAAGTCCTGCTCCAGGCATGTTGATCATGTGCCCCCATATATTTAATGTACGCGCGGGGAAAATCAGGAAGAAATTGAACACGACATCCAGTACACACATGAGCACATTAAGCAGGCTCGGTATACGCATGTTGCCGCTGCACCTCAGCATTGAACTTGCCACAAAATCAATCATCAGCAATGGCACAAAGAGCATGAACGTGCCAAAATAAAGCGTGGCATGGGCACGGATATGGGGCTCAGCGCCCAGCCAGACGGGTAGTGGCTTACTGATGACGACACCCAGTAAAGCAATCAATAGCCCGAACAGAAAGCACACGACAAGGGACTGCCTAACGACTTGACGGGCATCGGCAGCCCGTTTAGCTCCCAACAGGTGCGCTACCTGCACGGCATATCCGGCAACAAAAGAAGTCGATATTCCCTCAAACAACCAGAAAGTGGTTCCCATTAGACCCACCGAGGCCGAGTCATCAGCTCCCAGCCGCCCCACCATCGCAGCATCGATGAACTGCATGACCATCGCCGAGGCGCTGGCCAGTATCGCAGGCAAACTCAACTGAATAGTGAGCCACATCTGTTGTCTGAATGACAACGGCTTGTGCTCACGGATGAGTTGCAGCAGTTCATTTTTCTCTGATGACTGTGAAGGCATAACTGTGACGATGGGTAGAGCTCGATTATATATTGAGGGCACAAATATAATTCAAAAAAGATGTCCAGCCATGTGGCGGGACATCTTTTTATCAATTGCTGTAATCTAGATTACTTGCGGTGGATGGTCACAGCACGGTCAAGCGATGCGCACTTGGGACCATAGTTGGTCAGCTCGCCGTCATTGATTTGAGTCTCAAGACGATTCTCGGCAACACCCTTGTTAACGAGTTCTTTCTTAACGGTAGCAACACGGCCTTTGCGCAGGCGGGTGTTGATTACGTCGTTACCCGTGTAGTTGTCGGCCCAACCGGTAAGCATGTAATTGCTGTTTTCGTTCTTCATAACCTCGGCAACAGCCTCAACAACATTGCGCTGTACGCCAAGAACCTCGGTGCGGTTGATGGGGAAGTAAACGGTTGCGAGAGGAGCATTCTTAGCGGGCTCGGGAACAGCGGTCGGCTTCTTCTCGAGGCACTTGCGGAGCTGGCTCTCAACATCAGCAAACTTGCGCTTAAGGTCAGCGAGTTCTTGTGCCATAGCATCACCTTCAGCATCGGTGTATCTCCACTCGGGGCATACAGCGGTAACGGGAGCATTCCACTCGCTCTTACCGATCTTGTAGCTCATACCAATCATCAAGCTGGGATACTCGTTCCAGGTCCTGTAACCCATACCAGCGCCATCGGTGTGCTCCTGCATGAAATCAAATCGAGCGTCAAGCAAGAGGTCAAACTTCTTGGTGATGGCAAATGAGTTCAGCAAACCAGCGTGAACACTGTAGTTACGGCTGTGGTCTGGATCATCGTTGGCACCATATTTCCAGGGGCCGTGTGATACGGGACGTGCTCCATCACGGGCATATACCCAGTTTGCATCCATACCGACGTAGAAGATAGCATTGTAGAAACGATGAGGCTTATAACCTGCCAGCCAGTTTGATACATTAAACAGTACATCGGCAGTTACACCAGCGTCATTGAAATGAGTGGGAGCATATTTTCCATCCTCATACATGCTGGGCCAGTTGCGATAACCAAGGGCTGAATAGTTTCCAGTCCAGGTAGCACCTTTAAGTTGCTCGAAGTCACCACCAAAGCGGATACCAATCAGCGGAGAGAACCATTTACCAAGGTGAAGGTTGACCTTAGCACCGATTCTTTTGCCAAAAGGAGCATGAGCATCATAAGGAGACATGAAAAAGCCCACACCGCCTTCAGCATCGATAAACCAGTTGTCTCTCATCCGGTTAAAAAGGTAGCCCTGAGAAGGATCCTCTACATACACCACTTCTTGTGCACTAGTCATGCTTGGAAATAGACAAGCAATCCAGAGAAGAGATAAAAAAGCAATTTTTTTCATGATGAATTTATTATTTATGTTTTATACGTTTTTTAAAATGACAACGAATTCTCTAATCAATCCGCAAAATTAACATATTTTTTCTATATACCAAGAAATTTTTACTAGAAAAAAGTGCAAAAAACTTTTTTACAGTCTTATTTCAGCATAGATAGAATCTCTTTTGCAATATTCTCGGGCGTAAAACCAAACTTCTCGTCAAGTACCTTATAGGGCGCCGATGCCCCAAAATGGTCTAAACCGAAGATGGTGCCTGTAGGTACAACTCGGCACAAGGTGCTGGGCAGTCCAGAAGTGAGGCCAAAAGTGGGAATACCGTTTGGAATGACTTTGCCGCGATATTCTGCATCCTGATTGAGGAACAAACCGATCGAGGGAACCGAAACCACTTGGGCCTTGATGCCTTGTTCTTTGATGATGTTTGCTGCTGCAACTAGGGTGGCAACCTCCGAGCCATTGCCCACTAGTGTGACATCAGGAGTATCTTGAGCAATTACGATGTATCCACCACGCTCGGCGCCCAATGCGTCGGCATAGCGGTTGCCGCTTGCCGATGGCAGGTCGTCGATGTTTTGGCGTGACAGGATGAGCGCTGTTGGCGTGAGATTGTTCTCCATCGCCATCTTCCAAGCAACCGAGGTCTCGGCAGCATCGGCGGGACGCAGCACGAGCATACTGTTGCGGCCATGATGGTTTTGCAGTTCTTCCATCAGGCGGATTTGTGCTTCCTGTTCTACGGGCTCGTGGGTGGGGCCATCTTCGCCCACTCTGAAGGCGTCATGAGTCCAAATGAACTTCACGGGCAATTCCATCAGGGCTGACAATCGTGCGGCAGGCTTGATATAGTCGCTGAAGACGAAGAACGTGCCACAGGCAGCGATAACACCACCATGCAGGGCGATACCGTTAATAATGGCTGCCATAGCCAGTTCCGAGACGCCAGCATGCAGGAAAGCGCCCTTGAAATCGTGGGTCTTGAATGCACCACGCACCTTGAGGAAGCCGTCAGTCTTGTCACTGTTGGCAAGATCGGCCGACGAGACAATCATGTTCTCGACCTGCTCGGCGAGGGAGGCTAGCACGTTGGCGCTTGCTGCGCGCGTGGCGATGCCCTGTTTATGTGCAATGGCTGCATAGTCCACCTGGGGTGCCTTGCCGTCTATAAAGTTCTGCAAGCGCTGCATAGCCTCGGGGTTCTGCTTTGCCCAAGCATCAATCTCACGTTTGCGCCCTGCAACGATTTCTCGTTGCTCATTGGCACGCTGGGTATAGAGTTCTGCCACTTCGGGGAACACCACCCAGGGATTGTCGGGATTACCGCCCAAGTGCTCGATGGTCTTGCCGTAGTCGGCGCCTGACTTGCTTAGCGGGTTGCCGTGAGTGCTGCATTTGCCCTCAAAGTTCTCACCTTCGGCAGTCACCGCGCCGCGGCCCATGATGGTGTGGCCGATGATGATGGTGGGACGTTCCTTCTCGCCAAGTGCAGTATCCATGGCGTTGGCGATGGCGACAGGATTGGTGCCGTCACACTCGATGACGTTCCAGTTCCATGCACGGTACTTCATCGCTGTGTCCTCGTTGCTCACGGCATCACAGTCGGTCGAGAGCTGAACGGTGTTGCTGTCATAGAACATGATGAGGTTATTAAGTCCCAGATAGCCAGCAATGCGTGCGGCTTCCTGAGATATGCCTTCCTGCACACCGCCGTCGCTGATGAAAGCATAAGTCTTATGGGCAAACACTTCGCTGTAGTGTGTGGCAATGAAACGCTCAGCGATGGCACAACCCACGGCCATCACATGACCTTGACCAAGAGGGCCTGATGTGTTCTCCACGCCGTGCTCAACGTCAAGCTCGGGGTGGCCTGGTGTGATGCTACCCCACGAGCGGAAAGCCTTGATGTCATCGGTCGTGTAGCGGCCTGCAAGATGCAGGACACTATATAGCATGGGCGACATGTGGCCTGGATCCAGGAAGAAGCGGTCACGGGCAAACCACGATGGGTTGTCGGGGTCAGTCACTAAGTATTTTGCGAACAATACATTGACAAAGTCGGCTCCGCCCATGGCTCCGCCAGGGTGTCCCGATTTGGCCTGTTCTACCATCGATGCGGCAAGGATGCGGATGTTGTCTGCCGCGCGTGTCATCAACTTGGAATCTATCATAACTTGAGCGTACTTGGTTTACTATTGTTTACAATCTACAAATATACGGTGTTTTTCCCAACTGGAACGAATAATTAAACGAAAAATTATTAACAAGCAAAATGCGGCAACACTCAATGGCGCTGCCGCATTATTGTTATGAAGTATAATTGAATTATTCGGCTTTCTTACTGGGCTTGCTGCCGATGAGCGCGTAGAACAGGATGTAAGCAGCGCAAGCCACAGGAATCCAGTAACTTGACAGGATGCTTACATTGTCGGCCACAACAGCCTGCAGGGCAACCATAACGGCACAACCGAATACCATGGTCATGAAGATACCACTGGCGGCTGCGGTGAATTTACCAAGACCCTCAACAGCCATATTGAAAATACCACCCCACATTACCGAGGTGCAAAGACCAACAAGTATGAAGGCAAACACGCCTACGGGAACGGGAGTCCACATGATCTTCAGATTACCCCAGTCGATACCGGGAACGTTTACCTTTACGTCGGTGGGTGCAAACATTCCGAACAAGAGTAAAATAATAGCTACTGCAGCAACAACAGTTACCATTGTGCGGCTGCTGACCTTACCACCAATCATACCGCCAATGGTTCGGCCAATGAACATCATCAGCCAGTAAACCGAAGCGATGAGGGCCGCAACACCAGCGGTGACACCGATTTCAGGCGTTTGCAGGTATGAAATCATGTATGTCGGGGTGCCCACCTCAACACTCATATACAAGAAGATAGCCAGTGCGCCAAGGGCAAAGTGACGGAACTTGAGGGCGCCGGGGATGAGGCTCATCTCCATCGGAGCTTGCTCGGGCTCTTCAATCTTGGTGAACAGCAGCACGATGAAGGCTACGATAAAGATGCCCAAAGCAATAAACATGGCCGGAGTGGCATCGGCAATCACGGTGTCCTTGGTGACTTCGCCGATGAGGGCACCCATCAGGATGTAAACAGCTACAGCTGCAGCCGAGTTAAACGCGCCACCTATCTGGATCAACTGGTTACCGGTCTTGCCACCACCTCCCAGCACGTTGAGCAGAGGATTAACCACGGTGTTAAGCATACACATGCACATACCACTAATGAAGGCACCGAGCAGGTAAATCCAGTATGCGCCGCTACCACCGATTTGGCCACTCAGGTACTCGATGACGAGACCGATGATACCAACGATGAGTGCAGCCAGAGCTGTCTTCTTATAACCCATCTTTGTGATAAGCATACCGCTGGGAATACCCATTAGCAGGTAAGCGATAAAGTTGGCATAATTGCCGATTTGTCCTGCAGCCTCCGAGGCGCCGAACTGGTTCTTGACGATGGTTGCCATGGGTGAACACAGGTTGGTCACAAAGGCAATCATTGCGAATAGCGCGATCATCATGATAATCGCTGCCCATTGTTTTGATTTTTGAGCCATTTCTTTCTTTTATTTTTGTGGTTAATAATTGTTTTTCTTTCCAAAAATCCGTCAAAATTACACAAATGCCCAAAAACAAGCAACAAATCGACGAAAAAAACGACAATTTGTTGCTTTGTTGTGGGGTTCTGCTGTGAAAATCAGTACTCTCGGGCGCCGAAAATGGCGGTGCCGATGCGCACGAGAGTCGCGCCATACTTCACGGCAACGGGCCAATCGTCGCTCATGCCCATGCTCAGGTGGTTGAAATGCTCACTCTCGTCAAAGGGTCCGTCTTTCAACATCACGTAGGTGCGACGCACGAGATCAAATTCCCGTGCCACCTGTTCCATGTCATCGGTGAGCGATGCCATAGCCATAACGCCACACACGTTGATGTGTGGATAACAGGTCAATTCACCAGCTTCGCCTGCCTCCATCACCTCATCGACGCTGAATCCGCTTTTGGTTTCCTCCTGAGCCACATGCAGTTGCAACAACACGTCAACAGTGCGGTCGATGCGTGCCGCTTCTTTCTCGATCAGTTTGAGCAGTTCCACGCTATCCACGCTCTGGATGACGCTCACATAGGGCATAATGGCACGCACCTTGTTCTTCTGCAGGTGACCGATGAAGTGCCAGCGGATGTCCTTGGGCAGCTGTGGCGCCTTGGCGATGAGTTCCTGAGCGCGGTTCTCACCGAACAGGCGTTGACCGGCATCATAAGCCTCTTGCAACGCCTCGACAGGGTGAAACTTTGACACGGCAATTAGCTGCACGCCCTCGGGCAGCTGGGCGGTCACTTGTTTCAGGTTTTCTTTGATGCTGGGCATGGCGGTTACTCGTCCTTGTTTTGTGCTTTTTGGCGAGCCTCACGGTCGGCACGCGTTTCACTCAGGTCGGCAGGGAAAACGTCCATGATGGCGGTCTCGGTAATCGAGGCGATTTCAAAGTCGGCCATCGTGTCGTTCATGCCTTCCAAGAAGGTAGCGAGAGCACCCTTGAAATCGCTGGCCTGCACCATCTGGTAGGTTGCAGTGCGTTTCTCAACGGCGGTTTTCTCGTCTATGGTGATGAAGTTGGTTTTCACCTTATACCAGCGATCGCCCGCTTCATTATAGAAAATGTCACTCAAATTGACTCGTTTCACGGCATCGACGGCAAAATCGCCTGAGATGAAAGGTTGCATTTTATCGGTAATGCGAGCCTCGGCCTCGGTAAATGACAAGGCATCTACAAGATAAGGTTCACTAACGGTCTTAGTCATGCCGTTTTCTACCATGCGGTCATACTTGACCTTGCATTCAAACCACTGTGACATATATGTTTAAATTTTTAATTTTAAAGTAATAATTTAAAATTTGTTCATATAAAATGCTCTAACTTTAGAACAACTAATTCTTTAACCTCTAAACATTAACCTCTGAAATTCGATTTGGAAAACCACCAAATCAAATGTCTTACATTAAAGTTCTTCTTGAAATTTGTTCCTCCATAGCTTGGTTGATGAGCTGTTTACGTGCGCTATAATACTCGCGCACGAAACGATTCATCACCACTTCTACGGGTTCTATATCCTGGCCCTTGAGCAGGCTGGCAGCTTGTCCGATTTCCAGCTCACCGTTCTCGACATCGCCTTCAAAGATACCGGTGCGGGTCTTGCCGATGCCAATGATCTCGAGCAATTCTTCTTCGGTTGCTCCACGGTTCTCGGCTTCCAGCACAGCATTTTGGAAATTGTTTTTCACCAGACGGGTGGGTGAGAGTTTCCTGAAATGCAGCATCGTGCTGCCCTCGTCCAGGTTGAGGCACAGGCGCTTGAAATTCTCATGGGCGGAACTTTCTTTAGTTAAAGCAAATAACGTACCCAACTGCACACCGTCAGCACCCATGGCTTCGGCTGCCAGCATGGCGTCGCCGGTAACGATGCCGCCAGCGGCAATCAGGGGTAGTCTGGTGGCACGGCGGACAGCAGGAATCAGGCACATCGTTGTCGTTTCCTCCTTGCCGTTATGTCCTCCGGCCTCAAAGCCCTCGGCCACAACAGCGTCAACACCAGCGGCTTCGCATTTGGCGGCAAATGCTGCCGATGAGACCACATGAGCGACTTTGATGCCGCGTTCATGAAGCCAACTTGTCCATTTCTTGGGACTTCCGGCCGAAGTGAACACGATGGGAACCTTCTGCTCTGCAATGACTTCCATCAGTTCGGCAGCTTGAGGTCGCATGAGCGGCACGTTCACGCCAAAGTTGTAGCCTGTCGCTTCACGGCACTTGACGATGTGTTCCTTCAACACCTCGGGGGTCATTGAGCCAGCACCAATCAGTCCCAAACCGCCAGCATTACTCACGGCAGCAGCGAGTTCCCACCCGCTGCACCACACCATGCCGCCTGAGATCACTGGATAGTCAATTTCAAACAGCTCGGTGATTCGAGATAGCATTGCCATGATGTCTTCCTCTTTCGGTTTTTAGATGATACCAAATGCTACGTCCATCATCTGGGTGAAGTTGTTCTGGCGCTCCTCGGCAGTAGTGACTTCGCCTGTTACCAGCGAGTCGCTGATGGTGCACATGCACAGGGCGCGGGCGCCACTACGTGCGGCGTTCATGTAGAGCGCGGGAGCCTCCATCTCGACGGCGAGCACGCCCATCTTCTGCCATTGGTCAGTGTCAGGGCTGTCATCATAGAACGTGTCTGACGAATAGACGTTACCCACCTTGTAGCGGTAACCTAGTTCTTCGGCTTTCTCGGCCGCTGCGCGCAGCAGATCAAAGTCTGCAATGGGAGCATAGATGCCAGGCAAGTGGAACTGCATGGCATAGGCGCTGTTGGTGCAGGCACCCATGGCCATCACCAGGTCACCGATGTGCAGGTCAGGATGCATCGAGCCTGCTGAGCCCACACGGATGATGGTTTTAACATCATAGAAATTGAACAACTCATAGGAATAAATGCCAATCGATGGAATGCCCATGCCATGGCCCTGGACCGACACGCGCTGGCCCTTATACAGGCCAGTGTAGCCGAGCATGCCACGCACCTGGTTGTAGAGCACGGGGTTTTCCAGATAACGTTCGGCCATCATCTTGGCGCGCAAAGGGTCGCCAGCCATAATCACTGTGGGTGCAATCTCGCCATATTTGGCGCCGATGTGCGGAGTAGGTGTTTTATCTGCCATAATCGTTCTTTTTTATTAATTGTAGTCTTCCCGCAAAGGTAATGAGTTTTTCCCACAATCGGTAATTTCAAACCAATATTTTTCGGTGTAAGTGTCATTTTGGATAAAATATTTACCGTCAACACCGTGGCTCGCGACAAGGTCATAAAAACTTGTGCAAGCCGAAGGCAAACGAGCTCGCTCGATTTGCTGAGGCGCCGCCAAGTTTATCTAAAACAGGCAGTGTTGAAGAAGATGGTGTAATTGGACTAAATAACTAATAGATGCTTTTCGCTGAGTCATTGGATTTTTTCGTCCCAAAATCTTCCCCGTGAGGGATTCTTTCTCCGCTGTCGCTGCGAAAGCGACTTGAAGGTCGATGGCTTGGTGACAGCATCAAGGACGGTCGGGATTCACTTCGTGCATCCTTCTGCGCACCGGCGGGACGCTACAAATTCAATGAACGACACTGAGGTGTCTAATGTTCCATTTCTTTGTACAAGTGCTCTGAGCAAACTCAACTCCCCTCACAAAAAAATGAAACGATTAAGACTTGCATCTTAATCGTTCATTCAACTTGTGCGGAAAGGGAGGGATTAAATACCCTGAAATTGTTCGGTAACGGCTATTGATAATCAGTGAGTTAGCATTTTGAAAAGGTGCTGAGTTAAACTATTATCGTCCGAAAATCTTCCGACGTTAATAATCACTTAACTCCTTGAGGATAAACGTATTTTAACGCTTCATGTAGTCTTTATTTTCTGCATTTCTCAGTTGATTCTATTTGCAAAGGTACTATTTTTAGGTCTGTTTTCAAAATAGTGGCATCCGAATTGCAATTATTACAGAAATATGTTTAACTTTGCACTAATAATTCAAATGAACAAAAGCAATGGCAACCTATACTATCACAGTGAATGAGCGTTCATCATGGGGTAAAGCTCTCATGAACTATCTCAATGCATTAGGAGTGATTGTGCAGCGAGTTCCCTCGAAATCCAAGAGCAGCTATATTCGTTCTCAAGAAGACAAGAAAGCTGGCCGCGTAGAATCTTTTGATTCTTCCGAGGATATGTTTGAATCATTAGGAATCTAGGTATGTATAAGATTCGGATGACCAAGACGTTCCGCAAGGATACGGAACGTTGCCTCAAACGTGGTTACGACATGGAATTGCTCAAAACGGCAATTCGTTTACTTGAAGCTAGTGGCAAACTTCCTGAATCTTATCGTCCCCACAAGTTGTCTGGCAATTATGGCGGGTGTTGGGAATGTCACTTGAAGGCTGATTGGTTGATGATATGGGAGCAGAATGATACAGAATTGACGTTACTTTTCACCGGAACCGGTACTCATTCAGATCTGTTTTAAACTGAATTTCAGAAGAGCCCTTAATCACTGCTGGAACCGCGACTGGTGGCCAAGGGCATCAAATAGTCGCAGGACGAGTACCAGCATCTCATGTTTTTTTTCATAAAAGAAAGTGAGAATAGATGGATTATTATGACAGACAACACAAAACGTTTTCTATATGGCAATAATTGAGCAATGCAATAGATGTGGAAGGGGTTTGGGGAACTGTCCGTTTTATTCTCAAGAGGAGATTGAACCGTGCCAAAATTATCTGAAACCGATTGACAACAGCGGTTTCTTTAGTCATTTCTTTAGTCCAAAGGGACGAATAGGTCGCATTCAATATTTGGTTACGGTGTTAATTGCATGTGCTATCTGGGTCCTTTCCTTTATGATTTGTTCTATGGTTGACTCAGATGCACTGCAAAACCAGGAACGTCTTATATTGTTGTTGACTCTAATCCCATGCGTGATTCTCATTATCCTAGCTGGTATTAAGCGTAGTCATGACTTAGGTGAGGATGGTTGGTACATTTTTAATGCTTTTACCAATTTCAACTTATATTGTAAAGAAGGTGATGAAGGCTTGAATGCCTATGGCTCTGAGCCCCTTGAACCATTTGATGATCAAATAATCTGGCAACAGGGTGTTTGATGATTATAAGTTTTCCCAAAGCTACGTTGTTGATATACCTTCAGTAAAGACCCGCTTTTCATTGTGCTTTGTGGGTTTTCGTCTCAATAACGCTCTGGAAAGGGAGGGATTCTTTCTCCACTGCGCTTCGAAAGCGACCTGAAGGTCGATGGCGAACCCTGTATCTATATCTATGGCATGGTGGAAGAATCAAGGACGGTCGGGATTCACTTCGTGCATCCCTCTGCGCCCCGGCGGGGGCGCTACAAGTTGAATGAACGGCACTGACGTGCCTGTTGTTTCATTTTTTTGTACCAGTGCTTTGAGCAAGCTCAAGCCCTCGCACAAAAAAATGAAACGATTAAGACTTGCATCTTAATCGTTCATTGAATTTCTGCGGAAAGGGAGGGATTCGAACCCACGGTACGCAAAGCGTACAACGGTTTTCGAGACCGCCCCGATCGACCACTCCGGCACCTTTCCAGTCTTGCCCTTGACTATTTCTCAAAAGCGGGTGCAAAGTTAGGGCAAATTTTCCACCCGACAAAATTATTTCACAGATTTTTCAACCCCTCAATCGTTTGAAGGGGGTCCTCGGCGCCAAAGACGTAACTGCCGGCAACGAGAATATCGGCTCCGGCCTCAGCCAGTTGCGCTCCAGTAACATCGTTCACGCCGCCGTCAATCTCTATTTCGGCATTGGAACCCGAGAGCATGATGAGCTGACGCAATTCCCGCACCTTGTTCAGGGTCTGGACGATGAACTTCTGGCCGCCAAAACCAGGGTTGACCGACATCAACAGCACGAGGTCCAAGTCACAGATGATGTCTTTCAGCATCGCCACGGGGGTCGCGGGATTGAGCGACACGCCTGCCAGCATGCCAGCGTCATGGATTTGCTGTACCACGCGGTTGAGGTGGATGCACGCCTCCTGGTGCACGGTCATGATGCGCGCACCGCAGTCCCTTACCTCGGGGATGAATTTCTGGGGTTCGACAATCATCAGATGGACATCGAGCGGCTTTTGGCACAGGCGCTGCACATGCTTGATGACTGGGAACCCGAAGGAGATATTGGGCACAAACACGCCATCCATCACGTCGAGGTGGAGAAGGTCGGCGCTGCTGCGATTGATCATGTCGATGTCCTTGGCCAGGTTGCCAAAGTCGGCTGATAGGAGTGAGGGAGATACTTTCATAACGTTATTTGTTATCGTTTTTAGGTTCTTGAGAGATGGTAGCTGGCTTTTTCTTAATGGCCTGATAGGCAAGGAATAGCACAATGAAGATGGCCAGCGCATAACCCGCCCACGACAAGTAGCGGTTGTAGTGCTCGAGCTGCTCGAGCAGTTCCTGCTCGGGGAAGTGCAGGCTCAGCCAGTAGCCTAGGCCAGCAAGCACAGCGTTCCAGATACCTGCACCTAGTGTGGTGAACAGCGCGAAAGTGCCGAAGTTCATGCGCGATAGACCAGCCGGAATGGAAATGAGCTGGCGGATGGCGGGAATCAGACGGCCCAGGAATGTTGAGATGGCGCCATGACGGTCAAAGTAAACCTCGGCTTTCTGTACCTTCTCAGCATCAATCAGGCACATGTGGCCGATGCGACTGTTGGCGAACGCATACACCACCGGACGCCCGATGAGCAGAGACAGCACATAATTGATGATTGCCCCGATGAGCGCGCCCAACGTGGCAACAACCACAATCATGATGATGTTCATGTCGCCGTTGCGCGCGGCGAAATAGGCTGCCGGTGGAATGACCACCTCGCTGGGGAAGGGGATAAACGAACTCTCGATGGCCATCAGCAGCAGGATGGTGCCATAGGTCAAGTGCTCCTTGTACCAATTGTAAATGGTGACAATGTCGTGAGGCATATATAGGACAACTGCCACAGCGGCTGCCGCCAGTACCACGAGGATTATCACCAGTTGTAAAGTATCTTTCTTCATAATTCGCTGACAAAGGTAATGAAAAAACTGGTTAATCAGAATCTTTTCACTCCCACTTTTTAGTTGGGTGTCGATGGAGTGTTATTATTATAATGTTAAGTATAAGGTTATCGCATATCTAAAGACAGTTCAATACAAATTTAATTAGTATAATAGTATATAGGTAATTAAGATGTAAAAATTAAAGTAAAAATCAAAGAAAATAGCATCATTTTGAAGCAATTTTGTGAAATGGAGACAGACTACCTTCTAAGAATTCAAAGATAAAACGGAATGCTGAAAATTTAATTGAATACAAATCAATAATTTTTGATATATGATTTAAATTAATTCTTTAATTCATATCGTTATGGCGTTTTCTGGGATTCAGTAGCAAATTAACGAGCATGATGATCAATGGTGAGGCTGATGCTAGGAGTAGGGCAGAAAGGGCTGCTACTTGGCTGGCTTCGTCCATGATGAAGTGGTTGCAAATATAGCTAATTAACCCAATGAGCAGTAAAGAGATAATTACAGTTGTAATATATAATCGCATACCTCGTTTTTCTAATTTGTCCTGCTTGCCTATTTTGCTGAATGCCAATACGATGGCTTGGGCTAATATGACAGCAGCAAGTACCATCATCACCATCCATGACATGCGTGCCATAGTAGTGCAAGCTCCAATGAGCACGGCAAAAACCAAAAGGCGTTTCATTGACGAGAATTCGCCACTCTCAATGAGTTGATTATAGTAACGGGATGTATTATAATCGCTCAGCCTCAACATCTTAATGTCAAGGAATAACAACACGCACAGGTCGAGCACAGCGGCCACCACCATAACGATATTTGCAATAATTGTCATCATTTGGAATGGATTTTTTATCTGTTTGCAAAGTTAGTAATAATCTTTAGACTTGAAGTGGTGGACTCCTATTAAAAGCAAATTAAGCGCCTTACAATCCACTATGGTAAACTATGTTGAACTGGATATCGTATTAGTCTATAAAGAAGTGATTTTCATTGACTTTTTGTTTTGCCGATGTGATAATTCGGTTTTTTTAATGTACTTTTGCATGAAAATTGATTATTAACTGATTACATCATTATTATGAAGAGATTGTATCTATTGTCTGCTTGCATGTTGGTCATTTGTGTGGCTGTGAATTCGGCCCCTAAATATGTTGGTGGCGATATCTCATTATTGACGAAATATGAGGAGCATGGTGCCATATACTATAATGAGAATGGCACGAGAATAACAAATATGCTTGGCTATCTCAAGGATAATGGCCTTAACGCCATGCGAGTACGCCTGTTTGTTGATCCGTCGAAGGCTGATGCCGAGGATCAGGGCGAAGGCGTGTGCCAGGATCTGCCATTTGTGATGGCGTTGGGGCAGCGCATTAAGGCTGAAGGCTTTAACTTGTTGCTCGACATCCACTATAGTGACACTTGGACTGACCCCGGTCAGCATTCCACTCCCTCGTCATGGACGGTGACCAGCGCGTTGGCCGACAGCGTATATGACTACACCAAACGGGTGCTCTATGCTATGATCGCTGCTGGTGCAAGGCCTGATTTCATCCAGGTGGGCAACGAGGTGACCTATGGCATGTTGTGGCCCACCGGTCATTGCTATCCCAGTGGAGGCAACTATGGCTTAGGCACTTTCGCCACGTTTGCCAACTACCTCATGCGGGGTATCCAGGCATGCCGTGAGGTGTGCCCTAACGCTAAGATTGTTGTTCACACCGAGATGGGCCGCGTTTCAAATGTCACGTCATTCTATGCGACACTTAACAGCTACACTACTGACTATGACATTATTGGCTTGAGTTACTACCCTTATTGGCACGGCGATTTGACCGTCCTTAACAATCTGCTCACGACGCTCGAGTCAACCTATCCAACTAAAAAGATCCAAATCGTGGAGACGGGTTATCCTCATGCCTACTATCCCACTGGTGCATCCTATGATCTCCAATCAATATGGCCAGCCACCGAGGCAGGCCAAAAGGCGTTCTCCGAGCAACTGGTGGCTACCTTGAATGCTCACAGCAATGTGAACGGCTTGTACTGGTGGTTCCCCGAGGCCAACGAGTATGGCATTAATTACACTAACTGTGTGACTACCAGCTGGTACAATTGCGGCTGGTGGGATAATGCCAATGGTCAGGTGATGGATGCATTGTTCGTTATGCCCGACTTCTTGGATGGTAGTGGCCCAGAAGAGCCGACCGACAGTGCTAATTTTTACATTGTTGGTGGTGAGGGCGACTGGAGTTTGACCGAGCCCTTGGGCAAGATGACCAACTTGGGTAATGGCGTCTATGTGGACACGCTGACCATTAGCGCACCTATTTATTTCGTGTTTGCTGACGGTGGGCCTGATGAGTGGAACGATGACTGGACCACCTTCAACAGCTCTTACCGTTATGGACCCGCTTCGACCTTTACCGTCAACACGGGCTCGCAATATACCACTGCCAAGTGTGACAACAATGCGTCGTACTATTTCGCCGGTGACGGCAGCGACTACCTGTTCACATTTGATGCTGAAAATCTCACTTTCTCTATCGAGGTTATTGAGCTACAACCGCTGGTGAACCAGGGCGACGTGAACAACGACGGCCAAGTGACAATTAGTGATGTCACCGTGCTCATCGACTACTTGCTAGGTGATGTGTCAAGTTCTTTCAGCTTCGTGAATGCTGATATGAATCATGACAATAGCATCTCCATTGGAGACGTGACGGCTCTCATAGATATGCTATTAAACCAATGATTCTTATAATATTGTAGACCTATTTTAGAGCTAAGTTCATAGAATTAATGGATTTGGTACTACTATTCTATAATATTTGCTTACCTTTGCAGCTTAAAAAATTAAAAAACTCTCATGAATAGGTTTTATGCTATCTTATTGGTGACAATACTGGGGGCATTAGCTTGCGGTTTTGCTCATTCATTTGTGGATTATTCTGGAACGGTTCAGCAATTCAATCTTGAGCAGTCAACCATGCATCGTCTATCAATTGCTGGCCTGTCTGACTATACTCAGGTGTTTGCCTCTCCTCGTTTTGTAAATGGCGTCGAGATGATAGATGCCTTTATTGAGATTGACAATAAAGGCGTTATTGAAGACTTGAAAAGTCTTGGCGTAATCATCAATTGTGAATTTGATGGTTTTGTGACCGCTCAAATTCCAGTCAATTTGTTAGAAAAGGTGTCATCTATGACAGGAGTCAGCAACGTCGAGATCAGCAAACTTATGGAGTTCTGTACCGACCAGACACTGAGTGTCACTCATGCCGACCAGGTCATCAATGGCTTGAGCAATGGATTACTTCAAGACTACGATGGTACCGGAGTGATCGTGGGAATCATTGACTCGGGATTTGATTATCAACATTACGCTTTCCGTAATTCAGAAGATGGCGTCAGCAGCCGCATTTCCAGGGTATATGATACCGAGAACGCTACAGGTCATCCAGTTTATGTTGGAACATCGCAGTTGCCTGGTTCGGTGTTTATGGACCAACAGATTGACACATTGACGACTGATTCTGAAGGCACTCACGGAACTCACACCGCTAGCATTGCTGCCGGTACTCACTATATGGGTTATGGTGGTATGGCACCAGGTGCTGAGATTGTATTGTGTGCTTCCCGTAGTGTGAATACGGGCATTAGTCAATCAGATGTTGCTAACTGCATGAAATACATCTTTGCCTATGCTGATAGTGTGGGTAAACCTTGTGTGATCAGTTTGAGTGTAAGCCTCTATAATGGTCCTCATGATGGGTTGGATTTTCTCACTAGGTCTGTTGCCCAAACTGTGGGACCAGGTCGTGTTTTCGTCATTGCCGCCGGCAACCATGCAGGAGATTATTATGGTAATTCCAGATATGCATGCGGTCCTAGTACAGTAGATAATGCTCTGAATCTTCAGTTGCGCGATTGCCGTATTGAGGTTGATGATGAAGATGTGTACTATCATAATGCTTACACTTCTTCTTTGTGGACTGAGTCATGGTCACGCAAAACTGGGGTTGTCCCTGTAGCCCAATTCCATATCCTGGATAAGTTGACTAGGCAGATTGTATGGAAATCCCCTTTAATAGGTAATGGTTCTAAAACCATTTATACCAATGAGTTCAGTGATTATTTTAAGCCGCGCTTAGGGGTAGATAGTGTTGGCTACATGCAATACACTGTGGTCTATAATAATGCATCTCGCCGATATGCTGCAAGATGCGGACTTTATAATTTGAGTTCAAAACATTTCATTGCCATGGAGAATGGACATTATGATGGTCGCTATCAAATAGGTGTGTCGATCTATCCCCCGAAGAAGTCCAATCCGAACAGTTCCCACGACAGCATCTATGTTGACTCATGGATAAACACAAATGGCGCATCGTACTATGGCCTAGACGAGAATCCTGTTTATGTGGAAACTGAATTGCCAGGTGAGGACACAACGTCTTTGCTGATGGTTGATAACTTCTATGCTATACCAAGTGACAAATGCACCATCAATTCAATAGCGGTAGGCGATTCCATCATATCGGTAGGATCATTTGCTGCCCACAATAGTTACTATTCACTGAATAACGATACTGTGGTGCTGGATGATAAAGTGACTATTGGAGATATTTATAACACTTCGAGCTATCAGGAAGATGGCTATGGTCCTGTAGGCACTGCTTTACCCACTGTTTGCGCTCCTGGTGTCTATGTTGTTGCTGCTGGTAGCCATTATTCCTATTTCAACTCCACATCGGCAATACATAATCCAACCCTGGTAATGACAGGGCCTGATGAATGTTTATGGGGGGCCATGACGGGAACATCTATGGCTTCTCCTACAGTAGCTGGTATCATCGCACAATGGTTGCAGATTAACCCGAACCTGTCACCTGGAGACATTAAAGCGATTATCGCCGCTACCGCTATCAAGGATAACTTTACTGTTTCACCTCATTTTGGTCCCAATGGTAAAATTGACGCCTTGGCTGGTGCGAGATATCTGCTTGGCATCAGCGATGAGCATCTTACTGGAGACGTCAACAACGACGACGAGGTCACCATCAAGGATGTGACAGCCCTGATTGATTACTTGTTGACCCAGGATTTGTCTGGTTTGAATGAGATGTACCTCGATGTCAATCAGGATGGGTTAGTATCCATCAAGGATGTTACTGTTCTCATTGATATGCTGTTAAGTAATGATAATTAATAATTGATAATTAAAAGATTAACGATTTATTTTATATAAAAATGAATGGGTTGAAGATGAAATCAGTTTATGTGATTTTATTGTTGTTGTTGTCGGTTGTCACTGCAAATGCTCAGAATTTATTACCTGCATCGGTTCAAGAGTTTTTGGCTGAATACGAGTATGTCAAGACGTTGAAACCTCAATCAAGGGGACATGTGCAATTTGAGTCTAGATTTGTGTCTCCCAAAATGATTGATGGTCAGGAAATGGTTGATGCTTTTATTGCAATCACCGACGAAGGTGTCATACCCGTGTTGCAAAGTGCTGGTGTGATTGTGAACTGTCTGTTTGACGGCTTTATTACTGCTCAGATTCCCGTGAAGAGTTTAGCCTCGATTTCACGATTGCAAGGAGTGACCGATGTTGAGATCAGTAAAAAGGTAGAGTTGTGTACTGACAGCACGATGAGTGTTACTCACACCAATCAGGTCTTGAACGGTGAGATGTTTGATTTACCCACTTCTTATGATGGATCGGGTGTGATTGTCGGCATTATTGATTCGGGGTTTGATTTTCAACACCGCGCCTTCAGGAAAAGCGACGATCCGACCAAAACACGTATTGTCAGGGTTTATAACACAGCTGACAAGACAGGGCATCCTGCCATGTACAATGGGGCGGTTAAGTTGCCTGGTTCGGTATTCATGAATGATGAGATTTATTCTTTGGTCATGGATAACACGGGTACCCACGGAACTCACACGACAAGCATCGCGGCAGGAACTCATGTGAATGGTTATGGTGGCATGGCTCCTGGGGCCGATATTGTCATTTGTGCCTCTGGTGATTTGAATGCCAATATGGCTCAAGTGGAGATTGCTAACTGTGTTCGATATATTGATGCTTACGCCGATAGCGTTGGTAAGCCCTGTGTTATTAGCTTGAGCATCAGTATGCCTGATGGCCAACATGATGGCAAGGATTATCTTTCTAAAGCCATCACACAGATTGTGGGACCCGGCCGAATATTCGTGATTGCTGCGGGAAACAATGCAGGCAAATCCTTGTATGCTCATAAATTGGCTTCCCTCACCAATCCGATGAATCTGCTATTGTTGTCCTATACTTCTGCAAATGCCGACTCTACATATTACCACCAAGGTCACGTTTCCGAAGTATGGATGCGAACTCAACGGTCAAACCTGTACTATAGGTTCCATGTGTTGGACAAGAATACCAATAGAATCGTATGGGTATCGGAACAGTATTCTGCATCTCAGACTGTTAACGTTGGTGATTTGGGTGGTTACTTTGAATGTGATTCTTCTGTATCGAGTACTGGATATGTTAGAGCCACGCTCAAGACATCCAGTGATGGCAGTAAATATGGTCTAAATCTGGTGGTTACCAATGTAAGGTGTAAATCCTATGAAATAGTAAACGGTGTCAAGAAGAGCAATTACGCTTTAGGTGTGTCTGTCTATCCCCGCAAAACCACATCTTCTGAGATTGATGTATGGGCTACTTCTAAAACGACTAGGTTTGGTACACTCAGGACTCCTGTGACCACGTTTGACGGACAGGTTGTGCCTCGTTTCTATACTGGGTCCAGTGATTCCTGTTCAATCAATACTTTTGCCGTGGCCGATTCAATAATTTCGGCTGGAGCGTTCATTGCGCGCAACAGTTATTTCTCCTATATCAGGAATTCCATTATTGTTGACAATACCCTCACTATTGGCAATCATTATGCTTCATCGAGTTATCAGGCTCCGGGTTGTGGCCCAACTGGCTTGGCTTTGCCTACCATTTGCGCTCCTGGTGTGAATGTTGTGGCTGCAGCAAGCCGATACTCTTATTTAGCTAACCATGTCAATACCGTTATGAAGACCGACGATGGCTGTGTTTGGGGCGTTATGACCGGCACATCGATGGCCTCGCCCACGGTAGCTGGCATTATCGCATTGTGGTTGCAAGCCAATCCCAGTCTGTCTATTGCCGAGGTAAAAGACATCATTGCCCAAACAGCTATTAAGGATAACTTCACTACGGGCCCCAATGGAGCTCACTTTGGCGCCAATGGTAAGATAGATGCTTATGCCGGTATGCAACTCGTTTTGGAGCATCTCCATCATTATGAACTTGGTGATGTCAATGGTGATGGATTCGTGAACATTATGGACTTGACACGCCTGATTGATTATTTGCTTGATGACGGTAATGTTGAGATTGTGGAAGAGGCATCTGATTTTGATGGCAATGGAGAGATTACTATAATGGACGTGACGCGTTTTGTCGATATGCTGTTAAGTGTGTAATCCCTTAAGGGTGTCTATAACAAGTGCGCAGGTTGACATACATCAGCCTGCGCACTTATTTTTATGCGGGTCGTGTTATTTCGTCACGTCGATAAGGCCATGACCGGTCATTTCTTTGGGCTGAGGCAGATCCATGATTTGCAGGATGGTGGGAGCCACGTCAGCCAGTCGTCCGGTATTGATAATCAACTCGGGATTCTCGGTCACATAGATGATGGGCACGGGGTTGAGCGAATGGGCAGTGTTGGGCGTGCCGTCGGTATTGATGGCATGGTCAGCATTGCCGTGGTCAGCGATGATGATGACCTCATAACCCGTGGCGCGAGCGGCTTCGACGGTATCGTGCACACAGCGGTCAACGGCCTTCACGGCTTGGGTGATGGCATCATACACGCCGGTGTGACCCACCATGTCGCCGTTAGCGTAGTTCACCACGATGAAGTCGTACTTGTCCTCGCGGATGGCGGCAACAAGCTTGTCGCGCACCTCATAAGCGCTCATCTCGGGCTTCAGGTCATAGGTGGCCACGTCGGGCGAGGGAACCAGGATGCGGTCTTCGTTGGCAAAGGGCTGCTCGCGACCGCCGCTGAAGAAGAATGTCACATGGGCATACTTCTCGGTCTCGGCGATGTGTAGCTGGCGCTTGCCCTGGCTTGACAGGTACTCTGACAGTGTGTTATCAACGTTCTCCTTCGGGAACAGGATGTGCATGCCCTTGAAGGTGGGATCATAGGGGGTCATGCAGTAGTACTGCAGATCCTTGACAATGGTCATGGCGTCGTCGGGCTTGTCCTCTTGGGTGAGCGCGATGGTCAACTGTTTGGCGCGGTCGTTGCGGAAGTTGAAGAAGATCACTACATCGCCCTCTTGGATGCGGCCGTCGACTGTCGTGTTGACGATAGGCTTGATGAACTCGTCGGTCACACCCTCGTCATAGGACTCCTGAATGGCTTTGACCATATCGTCGCTTTGCTTGCCTTGGGCGGCGGTGAGCATGTCGTATGCCACCTTGATGCGATCCCAGTTGTTGTTACGGTCCATGGCATAATAGCGGCCGATGACGGTAGCCACTGTGCCGGCACTCTGCTTGCAGTGCTCAACCACCTGGTTGACAAAGCCCTTGCCACTCTCGGGGTCGGTGTCACGACCGTCCATGAAGCAATGGATATACACTTTCTCCAACCCATACTCCTTGGCGATGTCACACAGGGCCATCAGGTGACCCAGTGAGCTGTGTACGCCTCCAGCGCTTGTCAGTCCCATGATGTGCAGGGCTTTGCCGTGCTCCTTGGCGTAAGAGTAGGCGCTCACGATCTCAGGATTCTTCAGTATAGAGCCGTCCTCGATGCTGCGGTTGATCTTCACCAGGTCCTGATAGACCACGCGACCGCCGCCGATGTTCAGGTGGCCCACCTCGCTGTTGCCCATCTGCCCGTCAGGCAGACCTACGTCCTCGCCACAGGCTTTGAGCGTGCTGTGGGGATAGGCGGCCCTGAGGAAGTCGAGATATGGAGTCGGTGTACTGTAAATCGCGTTGCTGTGGCCGTTGGGTCCTTCGCCCCAGCCATCAAGGATCATCAATAAAGCTTTCTTACCCATAATAGAAATATTACCTTAAAATATTATTTACCTGTTTAATAGAACTGCAAAGATAATGCTTTTTTAAAGAATACTACGGATTATTCTGATTTTTCTGAGGTCACCTGCACGAGCTTTTAAAAACAACTGGGACAACGATGAACAACAATTTATGTGGGCTGACGCATACTAATAACCGTGCTTCGCACGGGAAATTAAAAGAAAATTAATTTTAAAATTATAATTTGTTTTAATTTCCCGAAACTTGGCGGCACCTCAGCCATTGAAGAATACTTCATGGCCTTCGGTTTGCACAAGTTTTACCGCCCTCGGGCGGGAAAACAATGTTCACGTGAAATGGACCGTTAATTCATGAACATTCATGGTAATTACATGTGAAAAAAGATTGCTCGCTGAGCAAGCAGTTTTAAGGTTAGAGTTTAAAGGTTAATATGGCGTCCGCGCTCCCGATGATAGGAATGCGGACGCCAAACTGTTCACTGTTAACTGTTAACTCTTAACTGTCAATAGTCTCCGTTCAGGAGGTTGTCGATGAGGGAGGTGACGTTGCCGATGTCGAGGCGGCCGTTGATGTTCAGGTCGGCTGACTCAAAATAGAATGAATCGAGTTCGTGGCCCAGCAGCACGTCGATCAGGGCGGTCACGTCGGTGATGTTCATCACGCCGTCGCCATTCACGTCGCCTTGGCCGGCACTGCCCCAGCCGTCGATGTTGGCGAACTTGTACCAGTAGTCGGTGGCGCTGTAGGTCGCCTCAGAGTTGCGCGGCACGAGCAGCGTCGCGCGGTTATAGGCCGCTGTCGAGAAGCAGTCAGTACTTGCCATCACGGGCGGCACCGTGCCGAGGCATTTAACGGTCTCCAGCGCGTTGCAGTAGTTAAACGCCTTGGCGCCGATGGTCTTCACACCGCTGCCGATGGTCACGCTCTTCAGCCCCGTGCAACCCTGGAACGCCTGCTCGCCGATGGCTTCCACCGAATTGGGAATGGTAATGCTCGTCAGCTCAAAACAGCCGTCAAAGGCATTGTCCTCAATCCCCGTGACAGCATAAGAATAATCCTCGTATATTATAGAATCGGGAATTATCACATCACCAGTATAATAGGCTTCAATCTCCTCATTGGCTATGACTGAAACCTCATTCACATCTGTTACTCGATAATAAATACCATCGACTATAAATGTATTACCAGGAAGAACAGAGCCAATTCCGACAATATTAGTAAAGTCTTTCCAATAATCAGCCGTTTTATATGCATTCAATGCTTCTTTAGGGACAAATAATGTTGCACCATAGCATTCAATGAATGTACCAAAATCTATTTTTGGTGGTGTAAAAGCCAAACTATAGATTTCAGTTAGAGCGCAGTACATAAATGTCCAGCTGCCAATGGAAGTGACAGAGTTGCCAATTGTGATGCTGGTCAAGCCGCTGCAATAACAGAACGTACCGCCGCCAATGGAAATGACGGAATTAGGGATGTTTATACTAGTCAGGCCAATGCAGCCATAGAACGCATTGTCGCCAATGGAAATGACGGAATTGGGAATATCGATGTTAGTCAGTTCAGTTCTGCCCCAAAACGCACTACCAGCTATACCGCGAGTACCGTCTCTTATGATAATGCTCATTTCATTTGGCATAATACCCTTGTAATTGTATGCCACAAGACCGGCATAAACCATACCATCGGGTTGGTTTTCATACCATGCCGTACCATAGAAAGAACTTTGACCAATGTTAGTGACGGAGTTGGGGATGATGATGCTAGTCAAGCTGGTGCAACCAAAGAACGCAACGTCGCCGATGGAAGTTACGGAGTTGGGGATGGTGATGCTGGTCAGGCCGATACAGTTATAGAACGCACCTTGGCCAATAGTAATAACGGAGTTGGGAATGACAGTGTTTTGGCAACCCCCAATGAGCGTGTTGCTAGCAGTTTCAATAATCGCGTTGCAGTTGTTGCGGGAATCATATTTTGAATTACCGCTTGCAACTGTGATGCTAGTCAGGCAGCTGCAGCCTGAGAACGCCTCTACACCGATGTGAGTTACGGAATTAGGTATGTCTATACTAGTCAGGCCAATGCAACCATAGAACGCATTGTTGCCGATAGCAGCGACAGAGTTGGGGATGATGATACTGGTCAGACCAATGCAACCTTGGAACGCATAGTCGCCAATGGAGGTGACAGAGTATGTCGTGCCGTTGTAGGTGACGGTTGCGGGGATGGATACGTCGCCAGTGTATTCTTCATACTGATAGCCATATGATCCTAAATAAGTGACGGTGGCTTCGTTGCCGTTGATGTTATAGTAGATGCCGTCGACCTCGAAGTCGTGAGCGAGGGCGGTGGCGGGCAGCAGGATCGCCAACAGGAGCAGGGAGAGTTGAAATAGATGTTTCATAGTCGTATCGATTGATTGGTTATTCTCAGTGGTTAAGTTAGTTGCAAAGGTAACGCTTTTTTATTAAACTACAAATTACGCGAATTAAACTAATTGGGCTGCCGCACCGCTTTAAAAAACTACGGATTATTCTGATTTTTCTGAGGTCAACTGCACGTGCTTTTAAAAACAACTGGGACAACAATGAACAACAATTTATTTGGTCTGACGCATACTAATAACCGTGCTTCGCACGGGAAATTGAAAGAAAATTAATTTTAAAATTTTAATTTGTTTTAATTTCCCGCCCGATAGGGCGGCTAAAATAATGTTCACATGAATGGGTCATTAATTCATGGAAAATTCATGGTAATTAATGTGGAATTGTTGGGTGGAAAGAATAAGCCCTGCGCTTGACAGTGCAAACTCAGGGCTTTGTCTTATATTTTCGAGAGGCGGTTATGCCTCGGCGATGAGTTCGATCTCTACGAGGGCGCCCTTGGGCAGGTCCTTAACGGCGAAGGCGCAGCGGGCGGGGTAGGGTGCGGTGAAGAACTCGGCATAGACCTCGTTCATGGGACCGAAGTTGGCGATTTCGCTCAGGAACACGGTAGTCTTAACGACGTTGCACAAGTCGAGACCCTCGCTCTGGAGGATGGCGCGGGCGTTGAGCAGGCTCTGATTGGTCTGTTCCTTGATGCCTCCCTCGGGGAAGGCACCGGTGGCGGGATCGATGGGCAGCTGGCCCGAGACGAAAACGAGGTTGCCGGTGCGGATGGCCTGGCTGTAAGGTCCAATGGCAGCAGGTGCCTTATCGGTGTTTAATGCTTTCATTTTCTGTAGTTTTTAGAAATAAGTCGGTTAATGAGATGATTAGTTAGATTATACTCAAAATTTCAAGTCCCGGGGTCACACCCCAGGACTTGAAAGGAAATTTACTTCTTGATGCCCATTTTCTTGGCAATCTTGGCGGGAATTGCATCCTTGTGAACGAGGATGTTCAACGTCTTGGCACGGAAGAAGGCCTCACTGCAATAGAAGTAGCCTTCATAGAGCTGGTTGGTGTCCCAGCTGTTCTGTACCTTGAAGTACTTGTTACCCTCCTGGTCAACGGCCTTGCCCATGATAACCATGCCGTGGTCATCGGTGGTCTCCTTGTTGTCAAACATCTCCTGACGCTCTTCAGGGGTTACCCACTGCTCCTTAACCGGGCCCTTGATGTCCCAGAGCTCGGCCTCACGGTCCTTATCGCTGAGCTGAGCCCAACGAGCCATGTCGGTGCCGGCTGCATCGGGCACGTCCTTCTTCACGGGAAGGATGGCATAACCATTGCGCCACTTGAAGCCTTTCTCGCTGACGTCGGCACCCCAAGCGATGCTGTAGCCGTTGTCAATAGCATAGTTGGCAATCTCCAGCAGCTCGTCGATGGGCACGTTCTGATAGCTGGACCACAACCAGTTGTCAGCCACCTCAAGGATGAAGGGCTGATAGTAGGGGTGATGGGTGAACGAAGCGATGGGCACATAGTCGTCCATGTTCAGGCCGAGGCTAGCAGCCCAAGTCTGCGGGGTGTAGGTCTTGCCCTCATAGACGAAGGTCTCGGGCATCTTGCCCATGTAGCTGTCCAGGATAGCCTGCAAACCATCTTTCCATGCGGGAGTGAGTTTGCGTCGCATGTTCTTGTTGATGGTGCCAACGTAGCCACTCAGCAACGAGGTGAGCTCACTGGTGTCAAACTTCTTGTCTTCATAGGTCATGCCAGTGTAAACCTCGTTGGGCACCATACCGTAGTTGCGCCAAACGTAGGGAACGTCCTCGGCAGCGCCACCCTCGGCAAAGTTGATCTGGCCATCCATACGGATGTACTTGATGGCCTTGTCATAGTAGCAGTGGTTTACCACAAAACCCTCGCTGAGGTGAACTTCCTTGCCCGTGCGGCGCAGGATCTCGTTCTCAAAGAAGGAGTTGGTGGAGTAGCACCAGCACGTACCGGACTTGTTTTGGTCCTTAACAGAGGTGTGACGGATCTCCTTGGTGTCGGTGAACTTGAAACCGGTGCTGTCGGGGATGACAACCTTGTCATCGGCCATCATGTTAAAAGCGATTGCCGAAGCCAATAAAGCAAAAACTAATTTCTTCATAAATACTGATTTTGATTTAAATATAAATGTTTTAGGTTAATGTTCTTAATCTTCAAACATGCAAATTTAGTGGTTTTTTTTGAATTATCCCCATTTGGTCCAATTAATTGTGCCTAAAAAGTAAAAAGAGCCCCGTTTGCGGTCTGCTGAACCGTTCGCGGAGCACCGTTTTTCCAGAATTAGACTGATAAGATTTGATTGATGATGCCGCAAAAGTAAAAAAAAACTAGATACAGATTATGGCATTCCATTAAAAAAAGTTCATTTTTGCCTAAATCCTAGCTCCTGGTCTGGTTTGGCTGGTGATTATGTTACTTGTAGGGCAGCACATTTAAGGTGTAATGGTGTCAATGCTGAACTACCTTACTATTGTTACACACTATTATTGCATCAGTGAGGAGTGTTTTTTCTCACGATTAATTAATGATTGGGAAAATTTAATTAATTTTGCACCTTCATTAATCATTTAATAATTAACAAATTCTACTATGAATAAGTTTTTACATTCAATTGTTTTGTCGCTGATTGCGTTATTGCCCGTGGCAGCGAGTGCTTTTGAACAGCTGGCCGAAGGCGTCTATAGTGACGGCTCAACGCTCTACATTAGTAGTGGTGTGACCTCACTTGGCCCCTTGCAGGTTAACCCAAGCGTGGTTTATTCGTTTGCTGCAGTACCACCAGCATGTGAAGAGACCACGTTCCTGGGATATGCTGCCACCCTGCATATGCCCTCAACATCCTATGGGTCCTATTTCCTTGCTGATTATTGGTGCAACTTTGCCACCATGGAGAATAATGCCGTGGAGCCGACAGGATTGACCTTGAGCGTGAGAGAAACCGAAATGTATGTTGGTGCTGTCATGAATATCAGTGCCACGGTATTACCCGTCAACGCCTCGACCAAGTTGGTGGATTGGTCATCAACCAATCCCGAAGTGGCCACCGTCATTGACGGTAATGTGACGGCTGTTAATGTGGGTGAGTGTGACATTGTGGCAAGTTGCCTTGATAAACAGAGCGTGTGCCATGTTCAAGTGCTTGAGACAACGATACAAATCTCCCTTGACAGGCATGAGGCAAAATTATTGCCAAACCATGCATTGATGCTTATACCCAGTATGACTCCGCTGGCAACCGATCTCAAAGTGACATCTACCAATCCCCAAGTGGCTGCTGCACGCATCATGAACGGCGTTATCCAGGTGGTTGGCTTGACCGAAGGAACAACAATGGTCATTGTTAACTCTGTTGATGAGCAGGCAATTCCCGACTCATGTGAGGTGACTGTATATACCGAGGTTGGTGATGTTAATTGTGACGGCTATGTGACGATTGCTGATGTTTCCAAACTCATCGATTATCTGCTTGTTGGGGAAACCTCACCATTCAGTGAGACAAATGCCGACTGCAACCATGATGAGAGCGTGACCATTAAGGATGCAACAATGTTGATTGATTATCTCTTAGGTGGCGTTGATCTGAACCCGCCCGTGACCGAGACGTTCACTGTAAACGGCGTGTCATTCACGATGGTGGCAGTAGAGGGTGGCTCGTTCATTATGGGTGGCACCTCCGAGCAAGGAGTCGAAGCCATTGACAATGAACTTCCAACCCATCAAGTGTCTCTGTCGAGTTATCGCATTGGTGAGACCGAGGTCACTCAAGAACTGTGGATAGCTGTGATGGGTAATAACCCGAGCAACTTTACAAATGGTGTAAGCCGCCCTGTTGAAAAGGTGTCTTGGAATGATTGCCAGACGTTTATCGCTAAACTGAACGAATTGACAGGTATGACTTTCCGCCTCCCCACTGAAGCAGAATGGGAGTATGCTGCCCGCGGAGGCAATAAGAGTAATGGTTACAAATATGCCGGAAGCGACAATGTCGACGAAGTGGCATGGTACATGAATAACTCTCTCTCAATGACTCAGCCCGTGGCTTCAAAGGCTCCCAATGAGTTGGGTTTGTATGACATGTCAGGCAACGTATGGGAATGGTGTCAAGATTATTTTGGCAGCTATAGCAGTGAGCCACAAAGTAATCCTACAGGCCCTGCAACAGGAACTGTACGCGTATTCCGTGGAGGTTGCTGGACCATCGATTCATGGTATTGCCGCGTCTCTTTCCGACTCAACAATGCGCCGACGCTCAGGTCCAATAATTTGGGATTCCGTCTGGCTCTCTAATCATTTACTGAGTGGGCTATCAACATGGTGAAGACCCACATGGGATTTGTGAGCTAGTCCTATCGCCGCAGGTTAGGCTGGCAACATGGAATAATACCTCCAGTGAACCCAGGGTTGCTATTCTGAGCAACAAAGCCTGGTTTCCTGGAGGTATTCTTATTGGAGTTATATTTCAGCTCCATTCGTTCTGCACTCAACTTGCATTAATGCTGGATAAATTAGGCTGCGTTTCGGCATAAAAAATGAAAATTTTCCATTTTCATTTTGTTCTGCACTCAACTTGCACTAATTTTGTACCTATGATTTATCCCTCTAACTTTGAGACAAAAATCGGTTTTGACGCTGTGCGCCGTGAATTGGAGCGCTATTGCGTCAGCGCGCTTGGTGCCGCCAATGTGCCGCGCTTGCGTTTCTCGACGCGCCGTGACGAGGTGATGCGTTGGCTGGAACAGACCAATGAGTTCCTGTCTATCGTCCAGGCCAAGCGCGAGTTCCCGCTGAGCTATTACTTTGACCTTCGCGTTGTACTCAAGGAGGTGGCTACGCCTGGCACGTTCCTATCGGCCGAGCGGCTGTTTGACTTGCAGCGCCTGTTGGTGACCGTCAGCCAGGTCGTGCGCTTTTTCACGCCTGACGGAGAAAACGGGACACCCTATCCGCGCCTGAGCGAGCTCACCAGTGGCCTACAGGCTTTTCCCGAGTTGAGCAATGCCATCGGTCATGTCCTTGACAAGGCGGGAAACATCAAGGACACGGCCTCGCCCCAGTTGCGTGACCTGCGCGCGTCAATCACCCATGTTACCAGCAGCATCAATGGCACCTTGCGCCGAATTATCGCCAAGGGTAAACAGGACGGCATCCTGGAGGCCGATGTGCAACCGTCGTTGCGCGATGGCAGGCTGGTGGTGCCCGTGAGTGCGATGAACAAGCGCAAACTGCATGGTATCGTGCATGACGAGAGCGCCAGCGGCAAAACAGTGTTTATAGAGCCTGATGCTATCGTCGAGGCCAATAACCGCATCCGCGAGATTGAGGCTGAGATTGCCCGCGAGATTATCCGTATCCTTACCGAAGTTACCGACCAGATTCGCCCGCATCTGGACGAATTGACTGGAGTACTCGAAACGCTGGGACAGTTGGACTTTATCCGTGCTAAGGCCTTGTTTGCCCAGGATGTGGGTGCTCAGATGTGCCACGTCGACCGCAAACCCGTGGTGGAATGGTACACCGCTTTGCATCCCGCGTTGTTGCTGTCATTGCGGGCTCAGGGCAAGGAAGTCGTGCCCCTGAACATCACGCTCAACCGCAAGGACCGTATTTTGGTCATTTCTGGACCTAATGCCGGCGGTAAGTCGGTGTGTCTCAAGACGGTGGGCATTGTGCAATATATGATGCAATGCGGCTTGTTGCCCACGCTGCGTGACAATTCCCACATGGGTATCTTTAGAGATATCTTTATCGACATCGGTGACCAGCAGAGCATCGAGAACGACTTGAGTACCTATAGCAGCCACCTGCAGAACATGAAACTGTTCTTGTCGAAGGGTGGCAATGAAACGCTTATCCTTATCGATGAGATGGGAAGCGGTACCGAACCCCATATAGGTGGAGCCATCGCACAATCCATTCTAGAGCAGTTAAATGAGCATCAAGTGATGGGCGTGGTGACAACCCACTACCAGAATCTTAAGCAGTTTGCCGAGGACACCGATGGCGTGGTTAACGGAGCCATGCTCTATGACCGCCAGCACATGCAGCCGCTGTTCCAGTTGTCGGTGGGCTACCCGGGCAGTTCATTTGCCATTGAGATCGCACGCAAAACGGGACTTCCCCGTGAGGTTATCGACAAGGCCAGCGAGATTGTGGGTAGCGATTACATTAATATGGACAAGTATCTGCTTGACATCGTGCGGGACCGTCGCTATTGGGAGAACAAGCGCCAGGACGTTCGTGCCAAGGAGAAACGCCTCGACCAGCTGATTGCTGACTATGATGAACGCCTTGAAGGCATCCGCGCCGAGCATCGCCAAATCATTCATGACGCCCGCAACGAGGCCGAGGAAATCCTGCGCACCAGCAATGCCCAAATCGAGCGTACCATCAAGGAGATACGAGCCCAGCAGGCCGAGAAAGAACGCACTAAGGAACTGCGTCGCCAGTTGGACGAGTTCAAAAAACGCCTGGCTGCCGAGGAACCCGAAGCCCCTGAACGTCTTAAGGAACTCACTCCCAAGGACAAGCCTCGTCGCAAACAGGCTAAGAAAGCCGCGAAACCTGTCTCCCCTAAAGAGCGGCCGCTACAAGCGGGTGACAATGTGGTCATCAAGGGCACTAACACTGTGGGCTCGCTCATCAGCATTGACGAGAAATATGCGCTGGTGGCTTTTGGCAACATCAAGACACGCATCGAGGCCAATCAGGTGGAACGCACTATGCGCAAGGAGAAGACACCAAAGGCCGAGTCACTGGGCCGAAGCACAACCGACGAAATCCGTACTCGTCAGCTCAACTTCAAGCCTGATATCGACGTGCGCGGCATGAGGGCCGATGAAGCCTTACAGGCCATCACCTATTTTATTGACGATGCAATCCAATTCAGTGCACAGCGCGTGCGCATCCTGCATGGTACGGGCACGGGAGCCCTAAAAGTGGCGATACGTCAGTACTTGTCAACTGTGAGTGGCGTGAAAAGCTACCGCGACGAGCATGTGCAGTTTGGCGGAGCCGGCATCACAGTGGTGGATTTAGAATGAGTTAACAGATAACAGTTAACAGATAATAGATATTAGTTAGATAATAGTTAATAGATAGTAAGTCGATGAACAAAGATAATATTTTTTCGCGTCCATTTAAAACACGGGGTGGTGCCGTTCCGTTTGACCGCATCACTACGGCCGATTATGAGCCGGCTATCCGTCAAGGTATCCAAGAGCATAAAGCCCAGGTTGAAGCCATTGTCAATAGCAGCGATGAAGCTACATTTGAGAATACCATTATCGCGCTGGAGCGGGCCGGCCAGACCTTGAACCGCGTGTTGGGGGTGTTCTATCCTATGCTATCATGCCATGCCGATGATGCTTTGCATGAGGTGAGCAATCGAATGGCTCCGGTGCTGAGCGAGCATTTCAACAGCATCACGCTCAATGAGCGCCTGTGGCAGCGGGTTAAACATGTCTATGAGAATTTTGATCCTAACAAATATGACGTGGAGGACCGCATGCTCATGCGGGAGACCTATAACGGATTTGTGCGCAGCGGTGCTAATCTGCAAGGCGCTGACCGTGACCGTTATCGCGAACTCTCAAAACGTTTGACTGAGCTGACCTTGAAATTTGACCAGAATGCGCTCAAGGAGACCTCACAATATGAGTTGTGGCTTACCGAGAAGGACCTGGACGGACTGCCCGAGAGTACGCTTGATGCCGCCAAACAGCTGGCCAAGGACAAAGGACGTGAGGACCAATGGCTGGTGACGCTTGATGCGCCCAGCTATGTGCCGTTCATGAAATACAGTGACCGCCGTGACCTGCGAGATCAGTTATATAAAATGTATAACCGCCAATGTACTACCGGAGAATTCTGCAATCTCGACGTGATGCGCGACATTGCCAACACCAGGCTGGAAATTGCCAAATTGTTGGGTTATAATTGCTTTGCCGATTACCGCTTGCAACGCTCGATGGCCGAGACGCCCCAAAATGTTTATCAGATGTTGGACAAGTTGCGTGAGGCCTATCTGCCCGTCGAGCGCAAGGAAATGGAGCGGTTAGCCCGGTTTGCCACTGAACTTGAAGGCAAGCCGGTTGAAATCATGCCATGGGATTACAGCTATTACAGCAACAAGGAGAAGGACTCGATATTCCAGATCAATGACGAGTTACTGAGGCCCTATTTTGAACTGGGTAGGGTGACCAAGGGCGTGTTTGGCTTTGCCGCGCGGATGTATGGCCTGCATTTCACTCCCAACCACGATGCCCAGGTGTTCCACCCCGAGGTTGAGGTCTATGATGTGACTGATGAGAATGGTAAGGCCGTGGGAATGCTGTATATGGACTTCTTCCCCCGTGCTACCAAGCAGAGTGGGGCATGGATGACTAGCTATCGGGAGCAGTATATTGACGAGAACGGCAATGATGTGCGCCCCCTCGTCACGCTGACCATGAATTTTACCCGTCCCACCGAGTCCAAACCATCGTTACTCACCGTGCGCGAGGTGGAAACCTTTATGCATGAGTTTGGACACGCTTTGCATGAATTGCTGACCCGTTGCAAGTATCAATCTTTGTCAGGCACTAGCGTGTATAGGGACTTTGTCGAGGTGCCCTCCCAATTCAATGAGCACTATGTCTATGAGCGCGAGTTCCTGGACAGCTTCGCTTGCCATTACCAGACGGGTGAACCGGTGCCGCAGGACTTGATAGATAAACTGTTGGCTTCGTCACAGTATGGGGCTGCTTATGCCTGTGTACGGCAGTTGGGCTTTGGTTACCTGGACATGGCATGGCACACGCTGACCGCGCCATATCAAGGCGATCCCTTTGATTTTGAACGTGCTGCAATGGATCGTGTTCGGGCATTTGACCCGGTCGAGGGCTGCATCATGTCGCCACAATTCACTCACATTTTCTCGGGCGGCTATGCGGCTGGCTATTACGGTTACAAGTGGGCCGAGGTGATTGAGTGTGATGCTTTTGCCAAGTTCAAGCAGGACGGTATCTTCAATTCTGAGACCGCCCGCTCGTGGCGTGAGAACGTGCTGTCGCGTGGTGGTACCGAATCGCCCATGACGCTATACAAGCGTTTCCGTGGCGCTGAACCCACCATTGATGCCATGATGCAACGCGACGGCATCAAGAAGTAGCGACGTTGTTTTTCTTGTGCTGAGGGCTATGCCCAGGTGAAATTTTCCTTGCCTGCTGCGACCTCAAAATGGTATTTCACGATGCCCAGGTCGTAGTGGGAGTAGCCGATGAAGTCAAATTTGGCTTTGGCCTCAACACGGCCATTGGGCAACAGCGTGAACAGGAACTTTTGCTGATTGACAGCCGTCGGTGCCAGCAGCGCAGCCTCCATGCCGCGCATGAACCAATCGGGTAGTGGTTCACCGGTACCCCGCTTGTCGCTATAGTAGTGGGTGATGGGTTTCTTTTGGGGATGCTGCACGCCACCGTCCTCGCCATAGCCACAGGCGATGACAAACTTCAGTTCTTCTCCCGGGTTGAGGACATAAGCGTCCTTGATGTTCTTGAACGTGAGTCCCACCCAGCAGGTGCTGAGCCCTAACGTCTGCATGAACAGGACGATTTTCTCGCCTTGATAGCCAATGGCTTCGCGGTAGTCTCCCTGCTTGGGAGCGACGAGGGCGATATAGTTCTTCACTCCCGTGAATTTCCCGTAACTGAATAATCCAGTTGAGAACGCCAGCGGTTCCTCGGTCACCAGTTGCAAGTGCAGGCCGCTCTCACGGTTGCACTCGTCAATGAACTGCTTGATTGCAGCGACTTTCTCGGCCTCGATGGGGCGGTCGATATACTTGCGCACCGAGTGGCGCTCCTTGATGGCTTGCAGTAAATCCATTATTGTCAGTAGTTATTTTTGTGATTATTGTCGCAAAAATAAGAAGAATTTCCAATAATTGTCTAAATTTGCCAAAAAGAATCAGGCAGATGAATCCAAAAAGAATCTTTAGGTTGGCAACCATGGGCGATTTGCCCGTGATTATGCGTCTCATTGACGAGGCGCGCGCCATTATGCGTTCGTGTGGCAATGTGAACCAGTGGATTGACGGTTATCCCAGCGAGGAGACCATCAAGCACGACATTGACAACGGTCATTGCTACTTGTGTGTAGAGCGCGACAGTGGAGAAATAGTCGCCTCCTTTGCCTTCATTCCTTGTCCCGAACCGACTTACAAGGAGATATATGAGGGCAATTGGCTCGATGACGCTCCCTATCATGTGGTGCATCGCTTGGCGAGCACGGCGGCGAGTCATGGCATCTTCAATGATGTGATGGACTACTGCTTGGTAGTGGCGGGCAACCTGCGCATCGATACCCATCGCGATAATGTCATCATGCGCCATGTCATCGAGCATTATGGTTTCACCTACTGCGGCATCATCTACCTCTTGAACGGCGACGAACGGTTAGCTTATCAGAAAAGAATATAAGCTGTTGTGTAATAAAACAAATCAGGGCTGGTCACATGGACCAGCCCTGATTCTATTAGGATTAATGAATAATCAAGATTACTTCTTGAGCTCGTCAGCTACAGCCTGAGCAGCGTCAGCAGCCTTGTCCTTGGCAGCGTCAACGGCCTCATTAGCCTTGTCCTTAGCAGCGTCTACAGCCTCACCGGCAGCAGCCTTAGCAGCGTCTACAGCCTCACCAGCCTTGTCAGCAGCAGCCTCAGCAGCAGCCTTAGTAACAAACTCAGCGAAACCAGCCTTCAACTCCTCGGGAACGGTGATGTAAGCATCCAACTTGTCAGCCAGAGCGGGGATCTTAGCAAGGATAGCCTCCTTGTTGTTCTCAAAGACGGTCTTCAGGATGTTGATGATGTTGAAGTAACCAGCCTGGTCACCACCATTCAGCAACTCCTCAGCCTTAGCCTTGATACCATCAAGCAGAGAAACAGCGGTTGCCTCATCGGCAGCGTTCATCAGGTCATTGGTAACACTCTCAACGGTGTACTCAGCAACGGGAGCCTCTTCAACGGGAGTTTCCTCAGCGGGCTTGGTCTCAGTCTTGCAACCAACAAAAGCGATAGCAGCAACAGCTGCAAACATCAATAAAAACTTCTTCATAATAAAACAACTGATTTTAATTAAGTTAATAATAAAACATAAAATTCAACGCCGCAAATGTAACGGCTATTTTTGAATTACCAAACTTTTTTGCTCCAAAAATTCAATTTTTTGTACTTTTATTGCCCTTTTGGGCTGTTTTGCGGACAAAAAACGCTAACTTTGCGCTTTATAATGATGTCCGCCACGTTATATTACAAATTCCGTGCCAAAATGGACAATAATAGATTAATAACTAAATAATTGATAGATTTATGTTTGTTTACATTCTTTTTGGAGCCATTACCATCCTGAGCATAGTTGTTCAGAACTCCCTCAAAACGAAATTCGCTAAGTATAGTAAGGTGCCCCTGGGAGTGCCCATGGCAGGTCGTGATGTTGCCAATGCGATGTTGCAGCAAAATGAATGCGGTAACGTTCAGGTCACAAGTGTGAGCGGACAGTTGACCGATCACTTCAATCCTGCTAACATGACGGTGAACCTGAGTGAGCCGGTCTATGGCACTAACAGCATCGCCGCTGCTGCCGTTGCAGCCCACGAGTGTGGTCATGCCATCCAGCACAAGGTGGGCTACAGCATGTTGCAGTTGCGCACCAAGATGGTGCCTGTGGTATCGTTTGCTTCAAAGTACATTTCATGGGCGCTAGTGGCAGGTATTGCCCTGTATGAATTCAGTGTGATACCATTGTATATTGCCATCGCCTTGTTTGCTTCGACAGTGCTGTTCAGCTTTGTGACACTGCCAGTAGAGATAGATGCCAGCCACCGCGCCATCAAGTGGCTTGAAGGCTCGGGCATTGCTGGCGGACAACAGTTGGTTCAGGCTAAGGATGCGCTTCGCGCCGCTGCCTATACCTATGTTGTGGCTGCTTTAGGTTCACTGGCTACATTATTATATTATGTGGCGATAGCCCTCGTCGGCAGACGTCGTTAATAACCATTTTATAAGGATACAAAAGACATTTAAATCAATAATGGCACAAAAACCATCCATCCCCAAGGGGACTCGCGACTTCTCACCCATTGAGATGGCGCGCCGTAACTATATATTTAACACTATTAAGGACGTTTTCCTGCTGTATGGATTCCAGCAGATTGAAACCCCTGCTGTCGAGAACCTGTCAACGCTGATGGGTAAGTATGGCGAGGAGGGTGACAAACTGCTGTTCAAGATTCTGAACAGTGGTGATTACCTCAAGGATGCGCCCGATGAATTGTTGTCAGCTCATGATTCACTGCACTTGACTACCAAGATCAGCGAGAAGGGTCTGCGTTATGACCTGACGGTGCCGTTTGCCCGTTATGTGGTGCAGCACCGCAACGACTTGCAGATGCCGTTCAAGCGCTATCAGGTGCAGCCCGTGTGGCGTGCCGATCGCCCGCAGAAAGGCCGTTACCGTGAGTTTTACCAGTGTGACGCCGATATCGTGGGCAGCGACTCGTTGCTCAACGAGGTGGAACTGGTGACGATGATTGATGAGGTGTTCAACCGCTTCAATATCAATGTCGCCATCAAGCTAAATAACCGCAAGATCCTGAGCGGCATTGCCGAAATCATTGGCGCTGCCGACAAGATTGTGGATATCACCGTTGCCATCGACAAGCTTGACAAAATAGGTATTGACAATGTGAATGCCGAGTTGAAGGAAAAGGGCCTTACCGATGAGGCCATCAACACCTTGCAACCGCTGCTAGCGCTTGACGGCTCTAATGAGGAACGTCTTGACTCGCTCTCATCGATGCTTGGCTCCAGTGAGGTGGGCATGAAGGGCATCGAGGAAATGCGTTATGTGCTTGACCATGTATCAGCGCTGGGCACACGAGCGCGTGTTGAACTTGACGTGTCGTTGGCACGTGGCCTGAATTACTACACAGGTACAATCCTTGAGGTCAAGGCTCTGGATGTCGCCATCGGCAGCATCACTGGCGGCGGCAGGTATGACAACCTGACGGGCGTGTTCGGTATGCCCGGCTTGTCGGGCGTGGGCATCAGCTTTGGTGCTGACCGTATCTATGACGTGTTGAATGCCCTTGACCTGTATCCTGCCGACACGATGGCCACCGCTAAGGTGATGTTTGTCAATTTTGGAGAAGTTGAGGCTGCGGCATCGTTGCGTCACATTATGGCGCTACGCCGTGCGGGCATCAGTGCTGAACTATACCCAGACAGCGCTAAGATGAAGAAGCAGATGAACTATGCCAACGACCGCCAAATTCCTTATGTCGCCATCGTGGGCGCCGATGAGGTGCAAAACGGCACTATCGCCCTGAAGAATATGGCAAATGGTGAGCAGCAAACGCTCAACATCGAGCAGGTTATTGCCCAGTTGGGATAAATCCACGCATAGGATTTCGTTATGAACAGCATGTACCAACAGTTGATGCAGTTGCCGCTCTTCCAGGGGGTGAGTACCGAGAGAATCACCGCGTTGGTTGAGAAACTGCCTTTTCATTTCCTGAAGTTCAGGAATGGCGATACAATCATCGCGGCGGGTGATTCATGTACCCATATCAAGTTTATTGTGTCGGGGCGGGTTAGGGTAGAGATGCCCTGTGCCCACCTGCGTGTATCGTTATTGCAGACGTTATCCACGCCACATGTGCTTGCTGCTGAATACCTGTTTGGAAGAGCAACGACCTATCCGTTTACTGCTGTTGCCGACGGCTCTTGTGGCATTCTACAGTTGCTGAAGAGCGATTATATCAAAATGATTAATACCGATAAGGTGTTCTTGTTCAACATTCTGAATTACCTCTCGTCTGGCTGTCAACGTGGTTTGTCCTCGTCGTTGTCGGTAAAGGATGGCTCGGTTGCCGAGCGACTGGCCATTCTCGTCAATAACTTATCGGTGCCTGGAGCGACGAACATCAGTTTGCGTTATAAGCAGAAGGACCTGTGTGCCCTCTTGGCGACACAGCGCACTACGCTCATCACCACCCTTGACAAGTTGAGTGACGAGGATATCCTGGATTATGACAGCAACGAATTGCGCCTGCTCGATCAGGAGAAACTCATGGAATTGTTGGACAATTGATAGTCATCTATAGAAAATGAAATATACTTATTATACTCAAGGCACATGCTCCTCACAGATTGATTTGGAAATCGATGAGGACGGCATCTTGCGGGACGTGATGTTCTATGGCGGTTGCCACGGTAACTTGCAGGGAATAGCGACACTCGTGCGTGGCATGAAAGCCAGCGAAGTGGCTGACAGGTTGCAGGGCATCAGATGCGGCTACAAGAACACCTCTTGCCCCGATCAACTTGCTACCGCATTGCGTAAAGCCTTAGGAAGTTAGAAACAACATAAATAACAAGCAATATATTTAACTCGAGACATGAAGAAGTTTTTTTTGATGTTGACAGCCGTTATGGCACTGTCACTGATTAGCTGCGAGAGCGGTAACAATTACAAAGCCAAGGGTGAGTCAATGGTTAAACAGCTTGACCAGTTGTGCGAGCAGCAGGACTCGGCAGCAGTACTTGCCTTGGTTGACAGCATCCGCGCCATGGAAAAGACGATTATGGCTTCAAGCGATTCTGCCGCCATAGATGAATTCAGGCAGGCATTAAAAGAGTCGCGTGAGCGTAATGCAGCCTATATCTCAGTCCTGAAAGTAAAGAAAGGAGTTGATAAAGAAGAGGTCGTTAAAGAGATGACCCAAGATGTCATGAATGGTGGCATGGATATCAATTCTATTACCGAGTCGATTGACAAGATGCTCCAGGAAGAGAAAAAATAAGATAAAACCGATGCGGTGGCTTATTGACCATAATGGCTCATTAGTGTGTAAGTGGGCATTGATGTGCATCTTGGGTGCATTCATGACTGCTTGCGGCACAGGCATTGAACTGACCGAGCATGTGGGTGAAAAAGAGGTAAAAAAAGCCATAGAACATGCCACCAATCAGTCTATGGTTACACTTGAGGCTTATGTCGATTCGGTGCCAGCTTGGCGTCAAGGTAAGCTCTTTAAGGTGACCGACAACCAAGCCCGCCTGCTGTTTGCCCGTTCCCATGATTATGATATCGACACAGTGGACCTAGCAGGTAAGATGTTGAGTTATGAGGGCTATGACACGGGAGGCATTTATGACAACCGCAGCACGGTGAATTTATTGTTCAAGGACACGAACACAGGCAATACCTACGTCTATCGCACGGGAAAGACCATCGATGAGTTCCGTTCGGGTTTTTCTATCCCGATGCTCATCGACATGGACATGGTGAACCATATCGGTCGCCAGGTAGCAGGGAAAGATTATTACATTCGCACGGCGATTTGGTATGATCGCCAGAGCGAGCAGATGCGTGACGGCCGCCATTTCATCAAAGTGCATGTCGACAGCGTGCTGCCCGGTAACGCGGTGATGCCCTTGCGGGTACTGTTCACGACTGACGACACCCGAGAGAAGGCGATGGTGTGGATGAGCGACAATGGCTCAACCATGCATGGCCGTGACTTTGACGCATTGTTTGCCGCCGCCGATCCGCATTTGTCCTATCCTGCCATTAGTGATGCCAACTGGGAACTTATCACCAATGCCAAAGTGGTTGAGGGCATGACAAAAGAAGAATGTCGATTGGCTTTAGGCTCTCCCAAACGCATCAATGAGATTCCTGAGCAATCGGGAATGCGTGAATACTGGTATTATGACGGCGGAGCATACCTGTTTTTTGTTGATGGGTTGCTCAGGCAATTCAGGAGATGATAATGGAGCCAACGACACTTGAAATAGAATTCTTAGGAACCGGAACATCGACAGGTGTACCCATGTTGAGGTGCCATTGCCCCGTGTGCTTGAGTGATGACCCTCGCGACAAGCGTTTGCGCACATCGGCCATCGTGAGGTATCAGGGTGCCCGCATTCTCATCGATTGCGGCCCTGATTTCCGTACCCAGATGCTCCGCGCCAGCGACGATAACCTGGATGCGGTCCTGATCACCCACATCCACTTTGACCATGTGGCAGGACTTGACGACCTGAGGGCCTATTGCTATGAGCGCCCCATGCCGTTATATGCACGGGCTGACGTGATTCGGGACCTGCATCATCGCATCCCTTACTGTTTTGCCGAGAATCCTTATCCTGGTGTGGCAAAATTTGAGGAACACGTCATTGGTGATGAGCCGTTCTATGTGGAGGGTGTACGCGTTGACCCTATTCCGGTCATGCACTATAAGTTGCCGATTATCGGTTTCCGCATAGGTCCGCTTGCTTATATTACTGATGCCAAGACCATTGATGACGCGGTAGTGGATAGCCTCAACGGGGTGCCTCTGCTGGTCATTAATTCGTTGCGCGTGGGCGAGCACATGTCCCACATGTGCCTGGATGAGACATTGGATATCATCAGGCGTATCAAGCCTGGCCGTTCATTGCTTATCCACATGAGTGACCGAATGGGCCTGCACGCCGATTCTCCCAAACTGTTGCCCAATGGTGTGTCTTTGGCTTATGATGGCCTAATAGTGAAAGTGTGATCATGCAGAAAGATATTGAAATATCACAGGTGAAGCCCGTCGAGGACGAGCAGACGTCAGGATTGCAGTTTTTTGAGACGAGGGTACAGGCTGGCTTTCCCAGCCCGGCCCAGGGTGAGTATGCCGACAGCATCGACTTGAACCGGGCTCTAATCACCAATCCCGCTGCAACGTTTTGTGCGCGTGTGATCGGCAACTCGATGGTTGATGCGGGCATCAACGAGGGGGATTTGCTGATCATTGACCGCTCAATCACTCCCCATGACGGAAATATAGCAGTGTGCTTCATTGATGGCGATTTCACGGTTAAGCGCCTCAGTGTTCGCGAGGATGGCGTGTTTCTCACGCCCGCCAACGCTAGTTTCCCTGAAATCCAGGTGACCGAGGATAGCAGTTTCCAGGTGTGGGGCGTGGTTTCCCACATTATTAAAAGACTATAACTTTTTTAACTCAGGTGAAAAAAGGCTTGCGGCATATTGAACGTTATGGCACATTGTTTTTTGTGCTGTGTGTCGTGGTTTTCGCATGGCAGTGTTTCACACTGGTCGCCGACTTGAGAGTGATGGGCCGTGGCCTACCCGAGTGGTACATGGTGCCGCTGTCGGTGGGAAATCTGAGCGTGATTTTGTCGCCACTGGTTGGCCTATTTACATTGGTAAGCACTAAGTTGAGCGGCCTGGAAATGGTTACGGTCGCCTTTGTCTCGTTGGCTAACGCCTTATTGGTACTATGTCTCTACTGGCTGTTGAAACCCCGTTGGCGCTGGTTGGTGTGGATACCGATGACACTGATAACAGTGTGGTGCCTGATGCAGGTGTGTTATTGCCGAGCTTATGATGACCTGATGCCGTGGCAAAGCCTGACGATGACCAATAACCTGAACACGACATTGATGGATAGCACGTTAGCGTTGTTGCGCTGGCATGATTTGCTGTTTGCGGTGCCATTTTTGCTGCTCATCGTCGTGTGTGTATTGGGGCAAAAGAATAAGGACGCAAACGCAAAGAAACCGTTGCTGGCCACACTGGTGGCTGCTGGTGTCTTGGCGCTGATGGGCTATAGCGGAGCCGTGAATAATTTCGAGAACAGATTCATCCACAACTTCAGTAATCGGGGCTATTTTTCACAAAATGGCTTGATACCTTATTGTATTTACTCGTTGCACCAGGCCGTTTTCACTAACTTATCGATCAGTGACGAGGAGCGCGCTGTTGTTGACCAATTTTTAAACGAGGATTGCCCTCATTACAGTGACAACCGCTTTGCGGGTGAACAACCCCGTAATTTAGTGCTGATTATCGTCGAGTCATTGCACACATGGCCTATCGGCATGACTATAGACGGGCAGGAAGTGACTCCAGTACTAAACAAACTGGTGGCTGGCGATAGTGTCATTTATGCCCCTCATGTGTTGTTCGAGACCAGCCACGGGCACTCTAGTGATGCCCATTTCATCTATAACACTGGTCTGTTGCCGCTGCGAGATGCCGCTGTCGCTGTCGTTCATGGTAACGGCCCTTATCCTACGCTGGCCGAAGCACTTCAGGGTTACGATTGCCGCGAGGTGATTTGCACTCCTGGCATGAACTGGAATCAGACCGTCACGGCGCGCACCTATGGATTTGACTCACTCTACACACGGGATCACATGAATGCCGACGGTGTGCTTATGCGACACAACAATGTGGACGATGCGGCGCTCACCGATTTTGCTGCGCATCTGCTTCCTCAAATGCGTCAACCATTCTTCCTGGAGATGGTTACCATGACAATGCACACGCCTTATCCCGAGGACAAGTTGCGCCCATCCTGGATCACGGCGAGTGATACGTTGAATGCCGAGGCTCGCGGGTACTTGAATTGTGTAAACGTGACCGACAGTTGCATAGGTGCCTTTATCGATGACCTTAACAGGCTTGGACTAGCCCAGAATACGGTTTTAGCGATTGTCTCTGACCACACTCAACTTTATTTGAGCCGTGTCGAGGGTAAACCTGATAGCGAGTTCTCGCCCAATGACTGGGGCATCCCTTTGATTGTGTGTGGAGTCGATACCACCTTGCGCTATGAGCCTGTAATCGGTCAAGTTGATGTATTCCCGACGTTGCTCGACGTGATGGGGGCCAATGCCTATCAGTGGAAGGGATTGGGGCATAGTATCTTCAGGTATCCAGTCACCAGCGCTATCCAGCACCGCAATATGACAATCATTGGTGACAGCTCGTCTCTCACTTCTCACCAGTTCAAGGCTTGGGACATCAGCCGCTGCCTCATTTATGACCGTGAGCATTATTTCAAATGAGAGGCTTGATTTGCTGATTTGACTGAAAAGTGGTATCTTTGCAGTACTAAAATAAGTAAACAGTAGAATCCGACAAATGATGAAATCTCGTCTTTTCTCAAGCGATAGCCGCCTGAGCGACTTAATAACTGCCCACCCGTCATTGCTCTCACTATTGACCCGACTGGGTATCTCGTTGGGGTTTGGTGACCGCTCGATAGCCGACGTGTGCGACAGCAGTGGGGTCGATGCCGAGTTTTTTCTCCTCATCTGCAATGTATATACGTTTAATAACTATGTGCCCTCGACAGCAACTATTTTAGGCACTGACATGAGGGACTTGGTGCCCTATCTGGAGAAATCGCATCAATACTATGTGGATAAGCGATTGCCTCACATTGAGCGCCACCTCGATGCTATTGCTAAGAAGTTAGAAGGGCGCATCGGGCAGGTTTTCCTGAGTTTCTTTAAGGAATACAAGAATGAGGTGGAGGCTCATTTCGCTCATGAGGAGCGGGATGTGTTCCCTCACATCCGCGCCCTGATGACTGGTAAACGTGATAAGACCTACAGCATAGGTGAGTTTATCCACACCCACAGCGATATCGAGGGCAAACTCGATGACCTGCTCAATATAGTCTTCAAGTATCTGCCGCCTCAAGTCGATGATGACAATGTGCTGGATGTGGTATATGACATCCTGAGGTTGAGCGAGGACTTGAAGAAGCATACCTTTATCGAAGAAAAGATCATGGTGCCCCTGGTTAAGCACCTTGAAAACGCTATCCTGCAATGAAACAGAAACTGTTGATAGTTGAGCCGTCGGAGGTCATTGTCGCTGGACTAAAGGTTATTCTAGAGGGGCAGGTTAGGTTTAAGCTGCTGGAGCCCGAGGTGGGCACCGACCAGTTGGGAGAGCGACTCATCGCGATGCGTCCTGACATATTACTTGTCAACCCGACATTGATAAAGAACCCTGCAGACGTGAGGCAGGATTTCCCCATGGCTGTTGTTGCGCTGGTCTACCAATATGTGGAGCATGATATGCTTAAACTGTATGACGGCGTGATTGACATCCGTGACAGCAGGGCCCGTATCATTGAGACGCTTGCCCAGATCTCGCCAGATAAACAGGAACACTCTCAAAATAACTACGAACTCACTAAACGCGAGACCGCTGTGCTCGTCCAGTTGGCTCAAGGGAAAACCAATAAAGAAATCGCCGATGCCCTCAACGTGAGCGTCCATACGGTAATCAGCCACCGCAAGAACATCACCCACAAGACAGGCATCAAGAGTGTGGCCGGTTTGACGGTCTTTGCGATGCTTAACAACCTCATCGACGAGAGCACGCTCCTATAATTGCGAATTATCTTGACGATAAATCAGTAGAGACGCAAATTTTTGCGTCTCTACTGATTTATATGTATGGTGATTAATCCTTTTTCCAGAAGGAACGGGTGAAGACGACTAGAACTGTGAACAGTTCCAGACGGCCGATCATCATCTCAAACGCGAGTACCCACTTGGCCGCGGGATGCAGAATAGCCCATGAGCTGCTGGGGCCAGTGACGCCATGACCAATACCCACATTGCTGATGGCCGACATCGACGTGTACATCGCGTCAAACACGGGGATGCCGAAGAAGGTGAGGTAGAGTGCTACAACCATAATGATGAGGATATAGACCGTGAAGAATGTGTTCACCTTGCTCACAAGATGGGTGGGCACGGGTTTGCCGTCAACATGGACAGCACGGACCGAGTTGGTGTGCAGCAGGCGGTAGAACTCATTGGCCGTGTTTTTCAATTGCACGATTAAGCGGTCCATCTTGGCACCACCCGATGTGGAGCCAGCCATGCCACCAAAGAACATCATCACCATGAGGATGACCGTGACAAACTCACCGCTGTTCTCGTAGTCAAATGTTGAGAATCCCGTCGACGTGATTGCCGAAATAGTGTCGAACGCGCCATAGACACAACGGTCAAAGTTATTGTCCAGGAATCCCATATAAGCCATGTAAACCACAATGACCACAGTAGTAATGAGCGCGGTCATGCAATACCAGCGCAGGGTGTTGTTGTTAGTCCATCGCTTGAAATTGCCGCGGAATACAGCTGCAATAAGTGAGAAACTGATACCGCCGATGAACATGAAAATGATGACTACGATAAAGACATAGCTGGAGTGCCAATAATCCAAACCAATGTTCTTGGTGGAATAACCGCCCGTCGAAGTGGTCGTTAGAGCGTGACACACAGCATCAAACCAGTCCATGGGACCCAAAATGAGTAATACCGAGAGGACGGCTGTAAGGCCGATATAGATGAGCCACAGGTATTTGGCCGTTTGGCTCACGCGCGGCCTCAAGCGCTCATGGGTGATGCCCGTGACCTCGGCATTAAACAGGGCGATACCGCCTTTCTGGTTTAACATGGGGATAACGGCTAGGGTGAACAGAATGATTCCCATGCCTCCGATCCATTGTGTCAGCGCCCTCCAAAACAGAACACCTCGGGGAATCTCCTCGACATAACGTATCACGCTCGAGCCAGTGGTAGTGAAACCGGCCATGGTCTCAAAAAAGGCATCGGTCACATTGTTGAAAGTCTCTGAGAACAAGTAGGGCAGCATCCCAAACAATGAGAAGAACACCCAAATGATTGCTGTCAGCATCAAGCCCTCGCGCTTGTGCATTGATGTGCTATGAGGCCTGATGCCGAATGCCATTAGGGCGCCAGCACCGGCAGTGATTGCGGTGCTATAAATAAATGCCCTGAGCGCCGTGGGTTCATCAAACCACCACGAGATGCCAAGCGGCATGAGCATGAATGCCGCCTCGATAAGCAGCAGCCAACCCTGCATCCTTAGCACAATGGCAAAATTGATATTTTGGCTGGAACGCTTGGGCATCACGAGAAGTATTTATCGAGTTTATGGATGGCTCCCTGCAGGCAGAAGACAACCACGTGGTCTCCAGCCTGGATTTGGGTGTTGCCGTTTACGAGTTGACCTTCGCCGTCGCGCACTAGTCCAGCAATCGTAAAATCACGGCTCAGTTTCAGGTCTTTGACAGTTGCTTTGGTAACGCGGTCGCCTTCCTTGACAATAATTTCAGCCACCTCGGCATCAGCTAGCGCCAGGCATCGGGCATTGTCTTCGTCGGCATCGAGCATGATTTGATAAATGCGGCTGGATGCCAGCAGTTTCTTGTTGACAATCGTGCCGATGTTCAGCGCCTCGGCCTCATAGATGAACTGGATATCCTCGACTTGGGCGATGGTCTTGGGAACGCCGTTAGTCTTGGCTATCATACACTCCATCATATTAACGGCACTGTTCTCACCCAGGGCGACAAAAGCATCATAATAGCTTACACTCTCTTCCTCGCTCAATTCCGAGTCGCGGAAGTCGCCCTGCACCAGTTTGCAGTTGGGATAGCGTTGGGCCAACTCTTCACAGCGGGCCTCATCACTCTCGATGATCTTGATGTCAACACTTTTGCCCAATCTTTTGATCAGTTGTTCAGCAATATCGTTTCCTCCCACCACAAGCACATTGTCCACTGGGGTCTGTATCTTGCCGCATGCATCTCTCACCTCGTCGATGTGGTCGCGTGTGGTGGCGATATAAACAATGTCATTTTCCATCACGCGGTCATCGCCACGTGGAATGATGATTTCGCGGTTGCGCTTGATGGCCGACACATGCAGGTATTGGCTGATATCGGACACCTCCTTGAGCATCTTGCCCACGATGCGGGCGTTGTTGCGTATTTTTACACCCACCACGATGAGCTCGCCATCAAAGAGTTCAAACCAGTTGCGGGCCCACGTCCTTTTCAGCGCGCTCGAAATTTCCTTAGCCGCGAGCATCTCAGGATAGATTAGGTGGTCGATGCCCAGTGTCGTGAAGTGTTCACGCCATTTGGCGTTAAAGAACTCGTCATTGTCGATGCGCGCAACAGTCTTGCGTGCACCCAATCGCTTGGCCATCGAGCAGGACAGGATATTACGCGCCTCGCTCTTGGTCACAGCGATAAACAGGTCACATGCTCCTGTCTTGATTGCGTTCAGGTCGCTGAAGGAGATGGCGCTACCCTGATGGGTGAGCAGGTTATAGTTCTCCAGCGGCTCGAGCTTCTTGTTGTCAACGTCCATGACGATGATGTCTTGTTCCTCATCACTTAGCATCTTAGCTAGATGGGTACCGACTTCTCCTGCTCCGGCAATAACGATTCTCATAATTGTTTACTTGTTGTTTTCTAACATCTGTAAAATCGCGTTCTCAAGCGATTTGGCATCCATGCCACAGCGCTCATATAACTGTGCTACAGTTCCTTGATGCACAAACTCGTCTTGAACACCTAACATCTTCAAGTGGTTACTGCGATCGTGTTTGGTCATCCATTCGGCAACTGCCGACCCCAGGCCGCCCACTACGGTGCCATCCTCGATGGTGATGATGCTGTGGTAACGCTTTGTGACTTCCTCAAGGATATCCTCATCGATGGGTTTGACAAAAATCATGTCATAGTGACCCACGTTGATACCGCGCTCGGCCAATCGGTTGGTCACCTCAATGACTTCATTGCCAATGTGCCCGACACTGAGCACAGCGACACCGTTGCCCTCCCTCATGCGGCGTCCACGGCCAATGGCCAGTGCTTGCATCTCGTTGTGCCAGTCGGTAATCACTCCCTTACCACGCGGATAACGGATGGCGAACGGGCCAATGTTGTCCTGTTGTGCGGTGAACATGAGGTTGCGCAGGTCGTGCTCGTTGATGGGCGAGGCAACGGTCATCCCGGGTATGCAACGCAGGTAAGCCAAGTCAAACAGGCCGTGATGGGTCACACCGTCCTCACCGACAATGCCTCCGCGGTCGATGCAGAATGTCACTGGCAGCCCTTGAATGGCCACGTCATGGATGATGGAGTCGTAACCACGTTGCAGGAACGTGCTGTAAATCGCGCAATAGGGACGCATGCCATCCTTGGCCAGACCACCGGCAAAGGTCACGGCATGGCCTTCGCTGATGCCCACATCAAAGGCGCGACGTGGCATGGCCTCGAGCATGAGCGACATCGACGTTCCGCTAGGCATGGCTGCAGTGATTCCTACAATCTTATCGTTTTTCTCGGCAAGCTCCACAAGCGTCTTGCCAAACACGTCCTGATACTTGATGGGGCCACCTTTGCCGCCCTTGACGCGCTCGCCTGTCTCCTCGTCAAACTTGCCCGGGGCATGCCAAGTGGCAGGGTCGGCTTCGGCAGGTGCAAATCCTTTACCCTTGACCGTGCGGACATGCACCAGCTTGGGACCCGTCATGTCCTTGATTTCCCTGAATATCTTGACCAGGCGTTTCACGTCATGCCCGTCATAAAGACCGAAGTATCGGATATTCAAGCCCTCAAAGATGTTTTGCTGACCTGAGAACAGGGACTTCAACGCATTGCTGAATCGCATGATCAACCCCTTGCGGTTATCGTTGATAACATTGTGACGGCGCAGGAACTGATAGGTCTTGTAACGGAGCTTGTTATAGCGATGTGACGTGTGCAGGTCGCTCATGTAAGAGCTCAGCGCGCCCACGTTGGCGTCAATGGCCATGTCATTATCATTGAGGACAATGATGAGGTTATTGGGGTTGGTCGTGGCATTGTTAATGCCCTCGAATGCCAATCCGCCGCTAATGCTCGCGTCGCCAATGATGGCGACAACCTTGCGGTTATCGTTATGTTGCAGTTCAGCAGCAATGGCCATGCCAAGAGCCGCCGAAATGGAATTGGACGCATGGCCGGCAGTGAACGTGTCATACTCACTCTCTTCAGGATTGGGAAATCCACTCAGGCCGTCAAGCTTGCGGTTCTCAATGAACTGGTCACGACGACCTGTCAGTATCTTGTGGGCATAAGCCTGGTGTCCCACGTCCCACACGAGCCTGTCATCGGGTGTGTTAAACACATAATGGAGCGCGACAATGATTTCCACGGCACCCATGCTTGACGCGAAGTGGCCAGGGTTGCTCGACAACTCATGAATCATGAATTGCCGCAACTCGTGGCACACCTGCGGTAACTGGTCGATGCTCAGTTTCCTCAAGTCGGCAGGGGTGTCAATTTGAGCCAGCAATGGGCAGGACTCCTTTATATATGGTTTTGTTGTCATGGCTAGTCTTTTTTTCTCATATATTTCTTGTAAAGAGGCACAAAAACGATGATGCCCGATGCCACAATGGTGAAAATCACCATAAAGTCGATGCGAGCCGCCCTGGTGATCAGCAGCCAGCACAATCCCAGCCATAACAGCAGGATGCACACAAAACGTATTAGGTTACCAGTTGTCATCGTTCAGTTAATCTTTGGTCTAATCTGCAAAGATAGTGCAAGCCGAAGACAATGCCAAAATTTTTTTGGGCTTTGTTGAGGCGCAGCCTATTTTCGCTATTGGCAAAGATAGTCATTATTTGTGAAAGGAGGACTTTTTGTCAAGTATTTCGTAAGATGATTTTCTAAATATATCAAAAAAAGGACAGGAACCGGTTTGGCTCCTGTCCTTATGATGGAATTAGTCTAAAATGACTTGGTAATTACCAGTTACCTGAGAGGAGGTAGTCGATGAGTGCAGTCACGTCAGCGATGGTAACACCATCCTTGAGGTTGCAGTCAGCATTCTCAAGGCTGATACCAGTGGCATCGTTACTCAACAGGTAGTCGATAAGGACGGTAACGTCCTTGATGGTCACGTCATTGTCCATGTTCACGTCGCCACGCAGGCCCTGGGGCTCATCACCGGGAATTACATAGCCCTCGTAGGGGATGCAGTTGATAACCATCTCATTACCACTGTTGCTGCTCTGGCTGAAATCCCAAATCTCACTATCTCCATAAGGATGGAAAGACATGGCGTCGATTTCGTACCAGCCGTCAAACTTACCGTTGAAACCCCAGTTCATGTGGAACTTGCCATCGGCATCAACACCATCAAGTACCCAAGCGTGACCTTCCCACATGTCATGGTAGGGGATGGGACGACCGGCTTCAAGCTCGATGCGTATCAGTTCACACCATTCATCAATGGAATATTTGTTAGAATTATCGTTGTAGTATGATGGGTCTTTACCAATCAACTGCAAGTTCTCATTGTAACCAAAGGTTTTGAAACCGTCTCGCTGATCATAAGAATAACTACCTGTACTTGTGCCGCTGTTTCCATAGCGAGACTTGCATGCTTGTCCGCAGTAGCGGCTCAACTTAGCAACTTCATTGGCCTGCTCATCGGTATAGTCTACAATAGTAGGGTTACCAGTCACGGGATCGTAGTAGCGGTATTGGTCAATAATCAGGTCAAAGTCAAATGTGGTGGCGGGCATACTGGGGTACCACTGGTAGCCGGTTCCCGGGTAGCCAGGCATTTCCGATACTTCGTTCGGGTATTTCCAGTAATACAAGACTTGTGCCATGGCAAGGGGGGCACAACCCACCGAGGTGGTTTCACCGGCACCATTCACCGGGCACAGGCGATTCCAGGGCTCACCTTGTCCCCAGTTGGTCTTCAGTAACGGCTCGACAACGGTCCTGTTTTTGGACGCCTTCACTGGAACGGTTTTGCCCTTATAGGCCTGTGCGGTTTCAATCTGGCCCTTGAGCATGTTCAGATAAGCCTTCATATTGCCGGGCATGTTGTCCATGTCGATGTTACCCGTGTTACCATAAGCAAGTACCTGCTTTGCGCGATCGTCACCGGCGACGATGACCCAACCGCCACCATCGATGTTGAATACATAGAAAGCGTTGCCCGACACACTTGATTTCTCGGTGTAAGAGAGCTTGATGTCAGCGGTAGAAGCGGCTTTAAACTTGCCGGTAGCAGCCTTCTGTTTCCAGAACGAATTAGCAGTCATGCGTGCTGTTGTGGCGTCAATATTGCCAGCAGCGGCATTGAGTGCCGACATAGCGAGAACTGCCAAAAAGGCTTGTTTGAAAAAGTTCTTTAAGTTCATAATCTAAATGATAAGAGGTTTGTGATTAATAATACTGGTAATTAAAAGCGGTCAAAGTTACGAAGAATATTCCATAAAGCGCATAAATTTAACAAAAAATGTATTTCTCGCTTTGATTTGATTGAAAAAAATAGGTGCCCATCGGTAAATGAGCACCTAATAGACTTTTAAGTATATACGCTTAAGCGTTGGCCAAGAGGCTGTCAATCAATTCTGTTACGTCGTTGATGGTGAGTCCGGGCTTGCTTCCGTCAAGCAGGTAATCAATCACGGTTGTCACATCCTCAATCGTAAATGGAGCGTTATACTTGGCTAGATGTCCAATAACCTGTAACTGGCCAGATGCAGTTCCCAGGGCGGACAGCTCGCTGGCACTGGTGGTATAATAGGTCAGGTTCAGGTTGTACTTACCCTCGGCAAGCGTGGTGGGCAGGGTGATGGTGCCATTAATATTGCTGCCTTGAACAAAAGTGCCTGCAGCTACATTGACTTCATTGCCGCTTACCACATTGTTGCCATCCATATCGGCAAGATTGAATATCAGTTTCACGTTGCGGTAAGATGTCCTCAAGGTCATATTCTGAGCGACAGCGGTGAGGTTGTCACCAAGCACGAGCAACTCATTGTCGGCATCGATGGCCTCGACATCAAGTAAGCAATAGCTGGGAGGCTCAACGCCGGTAAGCATCTGATGGTTGGAATTGAAGTGCAGTTCATCGCCGTCGCGGTGTATCATGTTCAACGCAGTGGTGAGGTACCAGCCGTCGCAGGTACCATACCAGCCGTAATTAAAGTGATAGTAATTACTGCTGTTATAGCCATCGCAGATGAAGGCGTGGCCGCCTGCGCTCGGGTCGCTGGCCGAGTAAAGGATAGGCCTGCCGGCATCGAGTTCGGTCCTTATCAAGCTTTCCCACTGTGAGGTGTTGCCTGATTTCGATTTTAGTTGGGCGTTGTTGCTGAAGCCGAAATTCTTCATCGCAGCCAACTGGTCCCAGGTATAGGCGCCGCTGCCTTCCGGACTATAGTCCATCTCCACGGCCTGGCCGCAATAGCGTGACAGTTTAGCGACTTCTTGGGCTTGGGCATCGGTATATGTGTCCTGAATTAATTGGCTGTTGTCCCAATCCCAGTGGCAGTAGGAGGGGAGCATCAGGCTGTAATCGAAGGTAGTGGCAGGCAAGGCAGGCACAGTTACGCCACCCCACCATCCACCGCCGTATCCGCTGATAGCATCACTGCTGGTCGGGAATTTCCAGTAGTACATCACCTGTGCCATTGCAGTGGCAACACAGCCCACAACGCAGTATTCACCATTCTCCATGGGGCACTGCAGGCAGTAGGGTATCTCCTGACCCCAAGTGGTCTTGATGAGGGGCTCAACTCCTGATGTGGCGTTCAGGGTGGGGGTGACAGTTACAAGGTCATCACCCTTGTAAGTCTGTAGGAACTCAATCTCGCTCTTGTAGCCGTCGAGCAACGCCTTGAGGTTACTGGGCAGGTTCTTGAAATCCAAATGGCCCTTGTCGCTGTAGCCTAAAACCGAGGTCACGCGATCCTCACCGGCAATGATAATAAAACCACCGCCATCAATGTTAAATGCATAATAGGCGTTAGCTCCATTCACCTTGGAGGCTTCGGCATGAGCGAGTTTCAGGTCGGCATAGGTCGCAGCTTTGAAAGAACCTGGCACAGAAGCCGATTGCTGTTTAAGGAAACTGTTAGCGGCAGCGCGAGCTGCATTGGCATTGATGTTGCCTGCGCTGGCATTGAACGATACCATCGTGAGTGCTGCCAGCATTGATAGACTGAAAAATTTCTTGATGTTCATAGTAATGATAAATACTAAAACTATACAGGTTTATAATTAATGTGATTAAGTGATGCCAAAATTAGTAAATTTTTTAGAATTGATAATGTTTTTGAGATTTTTTATGAAAAAAACAAGAATAATTCATAGGTTTCATAGTGAAAAAGCATCTTTTCGTCGATTTTGGTCATAAAATCTTGAATATGGATAACTGGCGTATTATTTTTTTTATGTAATTTTGCAGCCAAATAATTATTTAAACAACAAAACTGACGTGAAACATTTTTTATTAACCATCATTGGTTGCATGGCGCTCGGCATTTTGTCAGCTAATTGTACCCAAGTCAATAAAAATGAAGCAATGAACGAAAGTAAAAAATCATCATTGGTTGCATACTTTAGTGCCACCGGTACGACAATGGAAGTGGCTACCACGCTATCAAAAGTAGCTAACGCTGACCTCCATGAGATTGTCCCTGAGGCTCGTTATACAGCGGCTGACCTGAACTGGCATGACAAGAAAAGCCGCAGCAGCGTTGAGATGGCCGACAAGAGCAGCCGTCCCGCGATTGCTAACAAAGTAGAGAACATGGAGCAGTATGACACCGTGTTTGTCGGTTTCCCCATCTGGTGGTATATCGCTCCAACGATCATCAATACGTTCCTGGAGCAGTATGACCTCTCAGGCAAGACGGTTGTGCCGTTCTTCACCTCGGGAGGAAGTGGAGCAGGTGAGACACTCACTTATCTCAAGCCCTCGGCACCTAATGCCAACTGGGTCGCACCTAAAAACCTGACATCCATGGGCGAGGCTGATATAAAGGCTTGGGTTGAGTCCTTGAAATAATGGTTTAGTTTTTGGCAAGTATAGCATCTTTCAAGCTTGTTTAGAAACTAGCAGGATTCATTCCCAATAAGAAGAGGCAATAAGTGAAAGAATACATAACTCTTTTCATAATTTTCGTTTCCAACTTTATAATTCAAGTTAAAAGTTAATAATTTGGAAAACTTGAGGGTCGCCACGCGGGAGCGCAGCGACCCTTTTTATTTGTTGGGTATAATGTGGTTACTTGGCTGTGGAGAATGAGTAGGGAGCGTCTTTCTTCGATTTGCCGCGCTTCAGGTTGGGCCGGTCGGTCATTTTGAAGACAATGTCGCAGCCGTTTATCAAGGTCTCGTGGTCCAGATAGTTGTAGGAATAACGCTTGCCGTTAACAGTCATTGAGTCGATGTAGCAGCCCTTGCCCTCGCGCCTGATGGTGACCAGCTTGCCGTTTTCCAGACGCAGCGTCACCTTGTCGAAATATGGAGAGCCGAGGACATACTGGTTGCTGCCAGGACACACGGGGTAAAACCCTAGGGCCGAGAAAACATACCATGCCGAGGTCTGCCCGTTATCCTCGTCGCCGCAATAACCGTCAGGCGCAGCGCTGTACATGCGGTCCATCACTTGGTGCACCCAGTATTGTGCCTTCCATGGCTGTCCGGCGTAATTATATAGGTATATCATGTGCTGGATAGGTTGGTTGCCGTGGGCATAGTTGCCCATGTTCATGATTTGCATCTCGCGTATCTCGTGGATGGTAAAGCCATAGTAACTGTCATCAAACACGGGCGGCACACTGAATACCGAGTCCAGCTTCATGCAGAATGCCTCGTTTCCTCCCATGAGGTCAATTAATCCCTGTGGATCGTGGAAAACGCTCCACGTGTAATGCCAGCTGTTGCCCTCGGTGAAGGCATCGCCCCATTTCAACGGGCTGAATGGCGACTGGAATGTGCCATCACTGTTACGACCCCGCATGAGTTTGCTCTCAGGGTCAAACACGTTGCGGTAGTTCATTGCACGCTCCCGGAACACGCCGATCTCGCTCTCGGGCTTGCCCAGCGCCTTACCCAGGCGGTAGATGCACCAGTCGTCGTAGGCATACTCCAGCGTGCGGGCCACATTCTCTTTGATGCCCACATCATAGGGGATATAGCCCAATTCATTATAATACTCGTGTCCTAGCCTGCCAGTGGATTTTACCTCGGGATGCACGGCAGTGGTGCCATGCACGACGGCCTCCCACAACTTGTCGATGTCATAGCCGCGCAAGCCCTTCAGGTAAGCGTCAGCGACAATCGATGCGCTGTTGTTGCCTACCATGCAGTTGCGGTGCCCAGGGCTGGCCCACTCGGGCAGGAAACCGCTTTCAAGCCAGGTGTTCACCAGGCCTTCCTGCATCCATGCGCCCATCGTGGGGTACATCAGGTCCACTAGAGGAAACAGGCTGCGGAAGGTGTCCCAAAAGCCTGTGTCGGTGAACAGTCGGCCTGGTAATACTGGTACCATTTGATCATCATTGTAGGGACTGTAGTGGACAGGCTTGCCACTGGCATCAATTTCATAGAAACTGCGGGGAAACAGCACTGAGCGGTAAAGGCACGAGTAGAACGTGCGCAGGTGGTCGATGTCATTATCCTCGACCTGGATGCGGCCCAGCACCTCGTTCCAGCGCTGGCGGCCCTTTTCCTTGACAGTTTCCAGGTCATCACTTCCCAATTCCCGCAAGTTGATGAGGGGTTGGTCAAAGTTGATAAATGATGAGGCGACACGGGCATTGACCTGCTCGCCTCGACGGGTGTTGAACGTCACGATAGCTCCCGCATGGTTGCAATCGATGTTTTTTTCGCCACTGTGCAAGACGCTGTCTTCAACAACGCTGAACGATGAGAAAGGCTTGTCAAACTCGATGACAAAGAAGTTCTTGAAGTCCTTTTGCACGCCACCGCTATTGCGTGTCGAGTATCCCCATACGATATGTTTCTCGGGGTCGATCCTAATTTCGGAACCATTGTCAAAGGCATCTATCACGACGTTGGCCTGATCAGTCTCGGGGAAGGTGAAACGCAGGATGGCGGCACGCTCGGTGGGAGCCACCTCGGCGGTTACGTCATAGTCGGCAAGATAGACCTTATAATAATATGGTGTAGCTACTTCGGCCTTATGTGAGAACCAGCTGGCTCGTTTATTCTCGTCAAATACTGGTTCGCCCACCGTGGGCATCAGTGAGAACTGGCCATAGTCGTTGATCCATGGGCTGGGCTGGTGGGTCTGCTTGAAGCCGCGAATCTTGTTGGCTGTGTAGGTATATTGCCACCCATCGCCGTTTTTGCCCGTCTGTGGCACCCAGAAGTTCATACCCCACGGCATCGCAATGGCAGGGTAGGTGTTTCCCGTCGACAACTGGAAACTCGACAGTGTTCCTACCATCGTATTCACGTAATCTACTGGCTCCAGAGTACTCGCTGTTGCAATCGTGGCCCAAATCAACGATATAATGATAAATAGTCTTTTTCTCATGAGAACAGTATAAATTAAAAAAAGAAGTTATAATTTGGAGCAAAATTACATAAAATTATTGTAAAATCATCATTTTATTTATATATTTGCAACAAAATTATTATCTCCAATAAATTAACCTTTAATCAATTGAACGTTATGAAAAGAATACTACTTTTTGCCGCTGTTGCTCTAGTTGTGTCAACGGCTGGCGCTCAGATGAAAAACAAGACACAGTGCATCGCCAAGGGGGTTAACACTTCAACCCTGGTGCAAACCAAGTCCAACGCGTACCCTAGCCAGACGATATCAAGAAAGGCGCTTGGACCAGTATCACAGCGTCTGCAGGCACGGCCGATGAAAATCTCTGAGATTTCCACAATCCAGGAAATGAAGATGCCTGATCCATCTTCACCCGTTCCTCGTGTGTCTAAGGCTCCCAGCCGGGCTGGAGAGCAAAGACCATTCTATCGTCGTCCTGCTGGTATGTTCAGCTCTGCTGTGACCATTGTTGATGGCGTATTAGGAATATATAACAATCCCTTCTTTATAGCAAAACCATACGCCGAATACTATTGGCTCGGTTCTGCCGAAAACCCAAGCCAATCAACCAATTATGCTTGGAATTTATATTCTGAAAATAGCACTGAGGTTGATCGTCATATCGATTATCAATCAGAACTTTATTATAGCTTGCCGCTCAATAGCTGGTGGACGGCTCCTGAATTTGTTGCCTATGGCGGGCGATTAGATGATGATGGTGTGACGTCAGAGACATACCAATATAGCAATTTCTTTTTGAGACATGATAGCGCGGGCAATGAGTATTCTCTACCGTATCCCGGTATGGTTATTGCCGCTGACAATAATACAACATTTACTAATGTGTTGAACTCGTTTTTTGACTACAATGATAGTGGAGTGATTCCCTTATGTTCAAGCAAAACGTCCGTCTTTAGAGGGCGTTTTGGTGATCTGGAGAACTACCTGTTTACTTCGTATTATGGCGCTGAACCTTGGGGCGACAATGAGTTCGGTTGGTGGTTCGGTAAGAATGCCTCCCACATTGATGGCATGGGTCAGGCATTTGAGAAGCCTCAGCACCCCTATCAACTCAATCATGTTTATCTCTTGATAGATGATTATTATTATAATGTTCAAGCCGATGTCACGATGACATGTAAGGTATATAAGCTGACGGATATTCCCAATTATGGCGATGTATCTGTTACTTTGCCCAAAGTGCCGGGTGAACTTGTTTGTACAGGCGAGGCTTTGTTAACGCCTACTACCGCTGATGAAACAGGAGGCGTGATCACTTTTACTTTGTATGGAGAAGACGGCTCTGAGTTTGCTCCGATCATTGACTATCCCATCCTAGTGACCATTGAGGGCTACAACGGTCCTGGAATGGAAAACCTGGTAGAATTCCGTGCTTACGTTTCACTTGACGACCAGGTCGATGAGGGCTACGGCGAGTTGGCATATATCATGGTAGAGAAACGTGAATATGATGAAAATGATGAACCTATTTATTTAGGTGAATATGAATGGAAAGGATTGAACCGTTACTGGGACAACGGGTCAATAGTAATAAAGACTGGTTTCACCATTTTTATCGACATCGATAATCCCTATATCACCTTTGTTTACGAGCAAGAGGATGGGCAATACTTGTTCCCTGCTGCTGGTGGTTCCATGCAGAAAACTTGGCTTGACGGTACCCTTTCTAATGGTATCAGGTTCTCGACCTCTTGTCCCTCTCATGACGGTAGCTGGCGCATTACCTGTGATGGTAGCGAATCCTTGCCTAGTTGGTTAAACATCAGTCTGATAGATATCATTAACGCCACTGGATTCCTTGGGGTTCGGGCCAATGTGTCAGCCTCTGCTCTCCCCAGCGGCATGACCTATCGCGAGGCTGTAGTCAGGTTTGAGATTCCAGGCGACTATATCGAGTATAAGTTCATGCAAGGCACGCAGCCCATGGGATACAGGGGTGACGTGAATGCTGATGGCACCGTGAGCATCAGTGACGTGACTCAATTAATCGACATTTTGTTGAGTGGGGCCCAGGGCGGACCAACTGCCGATGTGAACGCCGATGGCAGTGTCACCATCAGTGATGTGACTCAATTAATCGATATGTTGCTTGGTGGCATTGAGCCTACCCAGATTGCGACAGGAAATAGAGAGTTTACAGTGAATGGCGTGACCTTCAAGATGATGGCTGTCGAGGGCGGCACCTTCGCTATGGGTGCAACCCGTAGCCAGAATGGTAGCGATTACAATACAATGGAGAAGCCAGTACACATGGTAACACTATCCGATTACTATATCGGCCAGACTGAGGTGACGCAAGCGCTGTGGCAAGCCGTGATGGGCTCTAACCCGAGTAACTTCACTGGTGATCTGAAACGTCCTGTCGAGATGGTGTCGTGGAACGACTGCCAGCAGTTTATCACCAAGCTGAATCAGATGACGGGTATGAATTTCCGTATGCCCACCGAGGCTGAGTGGGAATTTGCTGCACGTGGTGGCATCAAGACTCGTGGTTTCAGGTTTGCAGGCAGTAATGTCCTTGATAATGTGGCATGGTACAACTCCAATGCTGAGGGCACCACTCATCCTGTTGGCACCAAGGCGCCTAACGAGTTGGGTATCTATGACATGAGTGGCAATATCTATGAGTATTGTCAAGACAGGATTGATAATGACTTCGCTTATCCTAGTGAGCCTCAGGTTAACCCGACGGGTCAGGAAACCGGCGATAGCCGCATCATTCGCGGCGGCAGTATAGATTATGGTGATGATAATTGTCGTGTCGCCCGCCGCTGGGGTGACGCTACATATGCAAGATGGAATGACCAAGGTCTGCGTTTAGCCCTGTAAGCATTGCAGCAATGTAACTGAATAGTTTGGCGCCTCGAGGACAGTTAGCCTCAAGGCGCCAATTTTGCGTTTTTCGATTGTTGCTCTGATGCGGTACTACGGCCTGTTTTTCTTGTTTGTACCCCACTTGCTGGGCTTGGGACCCATGACGAGTTCAAGCGTGCCACCGGCGATGATGTCGCGGTAGTCGATGTAGCTCTTGTCATAGCGCTTGCCGTTCAATCGGGCGCTTTGTACATAGACGTTTTGGTCGCTGTTGTTGATGGCCTTGACGGTGAACGTCTTGCCGTCGCCCACATTGAGACGTGCTTCGTTGAACTGGGGTGAACCGATGATGTATTTACCGCCTGCAGGCTCTTCCTGATACAAACCGATTGACGACAGCACATACCATGCCGACATTTGGCCCACATCCTCGTTGCCGCTCAGGCCGTCAAGGTCGTTGCGGTATTGTTCACGCAGCACGCGGCGGACAAGATGAGCCGCTTTCCACGGTTGCCCCACGTAATTATACATATAAATGATATGGTGGCTGGGCTCGTTGCCGTGGGCATACTGGCCAATGAGACCGCTTACGTCGGGCGATGCCTCCACACCCAGGTCACCCTCGACGATAAACAGTGAGTCGAGTTTCTGGATAAAGGCTTTCTCGCTGCCAAACAGATTTACCAGTCCATGCACGTCATGGGGCACGAGCCAAGTATATTGCCAGGCGTTGCCCTCGCAGTAGTCGTCGTTGCGGTGCTTGGTCGACAGGGGATCAAACTCGGCTGCTGGACGGAAATTACCCTTCGAGTCCTTACCGCGCATGAATCGGGTCTGCTTGTCAAAATAGTGCCTGTAGGATTTGCTGCGCTCGTTAAAGTAGTTGTAATTCTCTTGGTCACCGACGACTTTGGCTACCTGGGCGATGCACCAGTCGGCAAGGGCATATTCCAATCCGCGTGCCACAGTCTCTTTGTCAGGCTCGAGGTCATAGGGGATATAGCCGTATTGCTTCAATAAGCCCATTGAGCGCTCATCAAGCATTGCGCTGGTGACCATGGCCTTGAGCGCTTTATCCTTGTCCACATCAAAGCCTTTCAACACCAGGTCGGCCAGAACGGGTGCGCCTGGATTGCCCACCATGCAGTCGGTCTCGTTGCCCATCAGGTGCCACACTGGCAGTTTGCCTTGCTGCTCAAAGATGTGCAGGAAGGTCTGGGCGATATCCGCTTGTTTCTCGCGATGGATGAGTGTTTGTAACGGGTGGGCAGCGCGATAGGTGTCCCACAGCGATAGGGTAGTGTAGTTGGTGAAGTTGCCCTCATGCACCTCGCCGTCGGCACCGCGGTACTCGCCGCACACGTCACTGAAGACCGACGGAGCCACCATCGTGTGGTACAGCGCAGTGTAGAACACCGTGCGGTCATCAGTATTGCCAGTCTCGATGGTAACCTTGCCTAATTCATCATTCCAAGCTTCATTTGCTTGATGGCATACGCTGTTGAAGTCCCAGCCTGGGTTCTCGCTCATCAGGTTGCCAATGGCGTTCTCGATGCTCACGGCCGACAGGCCTGTCTTGACCAGCAGGGGCTGGCCATGATTGGGTGTGGTGATGAGGCCAATGGTGTCGCCAGCGAGTTTCTCCAGTGTGATGTCTTGAGAGAATTCCATGGCAAAGAAATCTTTTTGATTCCTTGCCCAGCCCATCGAGTGACGGTAGCCGGCTATCATGCGAGGTGAGATCTGCTTCATCCTCACTTGCTTAGGTGAGTCCCATCCAATGCCTTGACCTAAGTCAAGGAGCAGCTGATAGGTTCCTTGGTCGGTCAAGAATGAGTAACGGTGCATACCCGTGCGCTTGGTAGCGGTAAGTTCCACTTTGACGTAGGGCTTGCCTCCGTCACGCAATGTGATGGAATAGTAGCCTGGCTTAACATTCTCGTCGTTGTGGCTAAATACCACTTTGCGTTGATCTCGGTTGACAACAGGCAGCAGGGCCACATCGCCCAGGTCACCGATGCCGGTGCCGCTCAGGTGCTGATGCCCGAAACCGATGAGTACATTGTCGCTGTCGTGATAACCTGAACACCAGTCCCAGCCTTGCGTAGGCTCGGTGGGACCCAGTTGCACATAGCCAAAGGGTACGTTGGCCCCCAGGAACACATGTCCATGTCCGCCCGTGCCGATGCGCGGATTGACATATTGAGTGAAGTTGCCCTCACTGGCTAAGCCAGTCAGGCAAATGCAAATCGCGGTGATAAATAATAACGTTTTTCTCATCTTGTTTATCGTTATGGGTTTCAATGTGCAAATTTAATAATAATTGCGAAAAAATAGCGAGTTAATGGTCTGGAATGATAATTATTTGATTAAATTTGCAGGTTGAAATGCCTGAAAGCGATTTTTAACAACTTAACATTATATCATTAACAATCAAGATTTATGAAATTATTCAAATTAACAGCAATGTCGGTTGCGGTATTGGCCCTGTTGAGTTCATCGACCTGCTCCAAACAGGAAACTGCGGCTCCTGGCCAGGCTCCCGCTACCGAGAAAACCGCCGGTAAAATGGAAAAGAAAGAGTTCACTCCCGAATTCCTCAATCAGCTGGGCCGCGTGGGTGGACCCCAGGTGTCTCCCGATGGCAAGAAGGTGCTTTATGGCGTGACCTATTTTGACATCGCCACCAACAAGGGCAACTGCGACCTGTGGGTGATGGACGTTGACGGCCAGAATGCCCGCCAAATCACCAACACTCCCAACAGCGAGAGCAACTATGTGTGGATTGACGGCGGCAAGAAGATTGCCTTTATCTATCGCGAGGAGGGTGAGGGCAAGACGCCTCAACTGTGGACAATGAACGCCGACGGTGGCGGCCGCAACTGCGTCAGCGATGTCGAGGACGGCATCGAGGGCTTTGTGTTCTCGCCCGACGAGAAACGCGTGGTCATGATTTCTCAGGTGAAGTATGGCCAGACGGTACAAGATGTTTATCCTGACCTGGATAAGACCTCAGGCAAGCTTTATGACGACATGATGTACAAGCACTGGGACGAGTGGGTAACCACGGTTCCTCACCCCTTTGTGGCCGACTATGACGGCAGCAAGGCCGGTAACGTGAAGGACGTGCTCGAGGGCGAACCCTACGAGTCACCCATGAAGCCTTGGGGTGGCATCGAGTCGCTGGCTTGGACTCCTGACAGCAAGAGCCTCGTTTACGTGTGCCGCAAGAAAACTGGTAAGGACTATGCCTTCTCGACCAATAGCGACCTCTACAAGTACAACCTGGAGACCGGTAAGACCGAGAACCTGACCCAGGGCATGATGGGCTATGACACCTATCCCATCATTAACAGCAAGGGCCAGATGGCATGGCTGTCGATGGAACACGACGGCTATGAGGCCGACAAGAACCGCATCTTCTTCATGGATGAAAACGGTAACAAGAAGGATCTGACCGCTAACTGGGACTACAGTGTGGATGATATCGCCTGGTCGCCCGACGAGAAGGCCATCTATTTCATCTGCCCGTTCCAGGGCACGCAACCCATCTTCCGCATGGATGTAGCTACCCAAAAGATAGACACCATCGCCATGGGTGTGTGTGACTTCAATAGTATGTCATTTGTTGACAATGAGACTCTTATGGCTTGCCGTCAGAGCTATCAGACCCCCAATGAGATCTGCAGCATTCAGATGGGCAAGGAGCCTGTTCAGCTAACTCATGTCAATGACGAAATGCTCGCTCAAGTAGATCCTATCGGCATCGAGAAGCGCATGATTCCCACCACCGATGGTAAACTCATGACCACTTGGGTTTGCTACCCGCCTAACTTCGATCCTAACAAGAAGTATCCCGCTATCCTCTTCTGCGAGGGTGGTCCCCAATCGCCCGTAAGCCAGTTCTGGAGCTATCGCTGGAACATGCGCATCATGGCCAGCAACGGCTACATTGTTATTCTGCCCAACCGTCGTGGTCTGCCTGGCTTCGGCTCAGAGTGGAATGCCCAGATCAGTGGCGATTACGGTGGCCAGAACATGCGTGACTACCTCAGCGCCGTGGACTACATGAAGAAGGAGCCTTACATCGATGGTGACCACATCGGTGCCGTTGGTGCCAGCTATGGTGGCTACTCGGTTTACTTCCTGGCAGGTAACCACAACAAGCGCTTTGCTTGCTTCCTGGCTCACGCCGGTATCTTCAACCTTGAGGCCCAGTACCTCGAGACCGAGGAGATGTGGTTTGTACAGTGGGATCTGGGTGGCGCTTTCTGGGAGAAAGGCAACGCTACCGCTCAGCGCTCTTATACCCAGGCCAACCCCAAGAACTATGTTCAGAACTGGGATACTCCTATCATGTGCACCGCTGGCGAACTCGATTACCGCATCGTCTTCACCCAGGCTTGCCAGGCATTCAATGCCGCCAAGATCAAGGGTCTGCCCGCCCGCCTGCTGCTCTTCCCCGACGAGAACCACTGGATTCTCAAGCCCCAGAACAGCATCCTGTGGCAGCGCGAGTTCTTCCGCTGGCTTGACACGTGGCTGAAGCCCGACAGCGAGGCTGCTAAGGCTTACAAGGCCCAGCAGGATAGCATCAATGCCGCTAAGGCTGCAACTGCTGCTGTTCCCGCTCCCGTTGAGGAGAAAAAGAACTGATTAATCATCCAATCATAGCAAGAATGAGGGAGACCTTCGGGCCTCCCTCATTCTTGTTGTATATTCAGCCAGTTTTGTCAATCTGGCTTGTCCAGTCCCAGAAAACCGAATACATCACCTCGCCAGTCGCCGCCGTTGTCGGGATTGAGTGTGTGGATGCCCAGTGCAGCAGCTGCCTGGCAGTTGCGGGCACTGTCATCGATGAAGAGAATGCGGTCAGGGGTAGTCTGTTCCCCCTCAATCATGGCGAGGAAAATCTCGGGAGATGGTTTCATCATGCGCATCTCGTAGCTCAGGTAAAGGCGGTCGAAGTAGTAATCCAGACCATGCCCCATGCCATCAAAGGCGCTGCTGCGCGCCCATCTCATCATGAATGGGTTGGTGTTGGAGAGTAGGGCAAGAGGAAATCCTTCGTGGCGCAATCTTAAGAGAGCGTCAAAGTTGCGTTGAAACAGTTCAGCGGCATATCCCGTCCAGGCGTACTCTAACTGATCCATTGTTAATTCCTTGCCGATGATGCGGCTTAACTCGTCGCGGTATTGCTCGGCCGTAAGCACGCCCTCCTCCAGGTCGCCGAAGATACCTTTCTGGGCATAATCGTCGAGAAATTGCTCGACGTTAGTCACACCGATTTCCTGAAACCGCCTGATGGCAATCATCTTGTCGAGGCGGAATACCACACCTCCCAGGTCAAAGACCACATGCGTAATGTTACCGTTTTTGATGCTCATAATGAATTTATTAATGGATTTTGTTTGCAAAGGTAAATAAAAATGTTTACCTTTGCAAACATGAACTATACTTTGACCACTAGTGAGGCGGCAATTGCTGCCGATGAGTTTATTGCGCGCTATCGTGACGTGGAGCGCATGGATGCCTTGTGCGGCAAGTGCCCTTCCTATGGCAACTCGTGGGGCTGTCCACCACATGCGTTTGACCCAGCCACCGTTAGTAACGGCTTCAAAACCGTGAAGCTGATGGGGACCACCATCGAGTTTGATGAGGCGACACGCACCGGGTGCACCACGCCCGAGATGTCTAGAACAGTGGCAACCCAAGCCATGCAAGAAGCGTGGGAAACGATTTTACCAGAATTATATGAACTTGAACGCCAGGTGCCGGGAAGCCGTTGCTTCACTTTCCGCTGCCATCTGTGTCCCAAGGGTTGTACGCGACCTGAGGGTAAGCCTTGCCGCCATCCTGAGCTATTGCGCTATTCGCTCGAGGCAGTTGGCTTTGACGTGACTGCTGCCACCCGCGATCTGCTGGGCATCGATTTGGAGTGGAGCAACGATGGCAGATTGACTAAGCACATTACCCTCGTCACCGCCCTCTTTTGCCGTTGATCACATTTATTTTTGGAAAACAAAAAAGACGGCTAGAATCAGACAAATAAATGCGGCAAGGTGATTCCATCGTAGTGACTCACCGTTGAAGAACACCGTGACAAAGACTGTAAATACGGTCAACGAGATGACTTCTTGAATCACCTTTAGCTGCATGAGGTTAAAGGGGCCACCGTTGCCCATGTAGCCGATGCGGTTAGCGGGAACCTGGCACGAGTATTCGGGCAAGGCAAGGAGCCACGAGAGCAAGATGATGACATACAGTGGCGTGCTGTCGGTAAAAACCTTGATCTGTTGAAGCTTCAAATGGCCATACCAGGCAAATGTCATGAAGATGTTTGAGACAACAAGAAGCCCAATCGTGTAAATGTATTGCATATCGTTTTATACGGTTTTCGGTTTTAGTGCGACAAAAGTAGCAATATTCTCTCAATCAGTTGCTGAGATTGGCCAGAATTATTAGATTCTTGGTAGGATTTATCGTAAACATTGTCGTTCAAAGGAATTCATATTTTTTGGTCAATAACGGATGAAAAGGTGAAATATGAAGTGGATTTGAGCAGAATTTTGTCCAAATATTCCTATCTTTGCAGTCCTATAAACAATATATAAATGATGATGAAAGAACGAGGAATGCAGTCGATGAACTTGTCGATGATGCCTGTCTATAGCACCGCTATTTCGCTTGAGGACAAGATGATGGTTATGGATAACCTGGGCGATAGGTTAATTGGCGAACCTGACGAGGTTAACCACTTCATGGGTCGATTTCCAATGAAGTTGTCATCGACCTGCATGATGATTGTTCTTCAGGGCAAGGTAAGGTTCAATGTGAACTTCCGTGATTTTGTCGCCGAGGGTAATACTTGTGCCGTCATCTCGGCCGGCACCATCATCGAGCAAGTGGAAATCGATGATCAGGCAAGGTTCATCTTCCTGTCTTTTTCCCAAAAGAATCTGCCCTCGATGACCAATATCAAGCAGCACAATGTGCATCGGCTCTATGCGCTGCAAGTCGTGTTGCTTCATTTGCGCCCAGCTCATGTGGAATTGTTGCAAACAACCTATCAGGTATTGCGCTCCATACTTATTGATCCCGACTTTAATGTGGGCAGGGAGGAGGCCGCTTTCAACTGTATCAACCTGATGGGAAGCATCATCGAACAGGGCGCAAGCAACCAACCCGACTTATCGGCCAAGGTTTCGCGTAAGGACGATATCGTCGCCCGCTTCTTGCAATGTGTCAATGATAATTATCGCGAGCACCGCGATTTGGGCTTTTATGCCGACCAGTTATGCCTTTCGCTCAAGTACATGTCTCATGTGGTGTATGAGCAGACGGGTCGCCATCCTTCCCGATGGATTAAGGATTATGTCATCCTCGATGCCAAAACGATGTTGCGCAGTGGGCGATACACGGTTCAGCAAGTGGCCGATGAGTTGAATTTTCCCAACCAGTCATTTTTCGGCAAATATTTTAAGGAAGCCGTTGGCATCTCCCCCAAAAAGTGGAAATAAGTTTTATCCCTGATGTTTAATTATTCCTTGGGGTGATGGTGATGACGGCATATTCCGAGTCGGTGCCAACGCGGAACTTGCCGCCCCAGATGCCCATGCCAGAGCTTACGTAATAATCGGTCTTGCCGCGCTTCCACTGGCCATAAGCGCACTCATACATCGACTTGACAACCAAACTCAAAGGCCAGATTTGGCCACGATGGGTGTGACCGCTCAGTTGCAGGTCAATGCCATTTTGCTCAGCCTCCTCCAAATGATAGGGCTGATGGTCCAGCAGGATGAGGTAATTGTCACGGGTAACACCCTGCACCAGTTGGTTGACGCTCTTGCGGGTGTAGTTGCTGCGGTCATCACGGCCGATAACGGTCACGTCGCCGATGTTCACCGTTTCGTCTATCAGCAGGCGAATCCCGCTTTGCTTGATCCAGTCGATGGATTTGTCAATGCCAGAGATATACTCATGGTTGCCAAGACACGCTATGACAGGAGCTTCAAGACGCTTGAACTCCTCGCTAGTACCTTGCTCGAGTAATGGCCTCATGCGACCGTCGATGATGTCACCCGTAATCAGGATCATGTCGGGGTGCTCGGCATTCACCATGTCCACCCATCGGCCCACCTCGGCGCGACGATTATGGTATCCGGCATGCAGGTCACTTAACATAACGATCTTTAGCGGGCGTTCCAGCTGCTTGTTGGTCGTGAGATGGATTTCCTGGCGCACTTTATTGTGATAGTGTATATTGCCGGCCACCAGGGTCACCAGTAGCGCGCCTGAAATGGTCAGTGAAGTGATCGCGTTATCCTTGAGCCATGTGGCCGGTACCAAATGGATAATCCGTCCGATGTCGAGCAGCAAGAAAATCAACATCAGGTAGAACATGATGATGAGCCACGAATTACCGATTTCGTAGACTGCTGTAGCCAGACTTAAGGGCATCGTGTCGCTCTTGAACTGCAGCAGCATGCAAGCCAATGCAGCCAGCATGAGTAGAATGATAACGACTTTGACGGGTGTTGAAAAGGGAAGCACGCGCCACACGTGCCATGATACATATCCTTGCATGACCAGCATCACGGTCAGTGCTATAATGAAGAATTTTGCCATGTGATTCTGATAAAAATGTGGACAAAATTACTAAAAAATCGCTCTAATGTCGTTTGTTGCTGAATTATTAACTATTTTTGTGGAGCAAATAACCATTTTTGATGAAAAGAGAAGAGTTATTACAGGTGGTGAGAGACCGCATGGGCATTGACGCGTTAAATGACATGCAACGCGCGGCGCTCGAAGCGTGGAAATCGGGCGGGGGAGACCTGGTGCTGTATTCCCCAACGGGAACGGGTAAAACACTGGCCTTTGCCTTGTGTGTGCTGCAAGCCCTCAAGCCCCCCATGCAACAGTTGCAGGCGGTGGTGCTGGCTCCGTCACGTGAATTGGTGATGCAAACGGCCGAGATCCTGCGTGTTCTTGCTACTGGCTACAAGGTGACGCCATGCTATGGTGGTCACGCGGTCAGCGATGAGAAAGCCTCTTTAGAGGTCACTCCTGACATCATAGTCGCCACTCCAGGACGCCTGCTCGACCATCAGCGGCGAGGTCATATCGCTTTGGGAGGTACGCGCCTGCTCGTGCTCGACGAGATGGATAAATCGCTGGAACTGGGCTTTGAGGACGAGATGCGTCAATTACTCAAACAGATGCCGCGCATCAATCGTCGCATCCTTGCATCGGCGACGGTTCTGGATGTTGTTCCCGATTATGTGAGACTCAACAAGCCCGTCACGGTGAATGTGCTAAAGGGCTCGGCACAGCCTGCTGAGCGCATAAAGGTTTGGCAGGTGGAATCATCAAGCAGGGATAAACTCGATTGCCTGCGTGATTTGTTGCTCACCCTTGATGGTGACAAGACTATTGTGTTTGCCAACTATCGCGAGAGCGTTGAGCGCATCCATCAATATTTGGTGAAACACAAAATAGATGCCGGAATCTATCACGGCGCATTGGAACAACAAGAACGGGAATGCGCCGTGGCCATGCTCAATAACGGCAGTGTCAATGTCATCGTTGCTACCGACCTTGCTGCCCGTGGTCTGGATATTGAACAGGTGTCTCACATCATCCACTATCACTTGCCCGTGAGCGAGGAGGCTTATATCCACCGCAATGGGCGCACGGCTAGGGTGGATGCCCATGGTGAGGCTTACGTCATCACTTCCCCCGACGAGTCCTTGCCGGAGTGGGTGTCGATTGATGAGTCTTTTGTCCTCAATCCTAAGCCAAGACCTTCCCGTGCTACAATGGCAACGCTCTATTTCCAGGCTGGTAAGAAAGAGAAACTGTCACGCGGTGATATCATGGGCTTTATTGCCAACAACGGAGGTGTTGAACCCGGTGCCATCGGGCGTATTGACGTGCGTGACCACTATGCTATAGCGGCTGTACCACGCAAGCAGGTACAAGATGTGTTACAACGCCTGCAACAAGTGAAAATCAAGGGTAAGAAAGTGAGAATATCACTGCTCAAATAATATTCTTTAACTTTTCACGTTGTATAATATTACTATACCTTAAACTTTAGCTAAAGACAAACTATGAAACCTGAAGAAAGAAAACGAGACATCTATTTTCTCAAGCTGCTATCGCGCAGTTTCCCCAATGTGGCGACAGCCAGCACCGAGATCATCAATCTCGAGGCCATCTTGAATCTGCCCAAGGGCACCGAGCATTTCTTGGCCGACCTGCATGGTGAATACCTTGCTTTCCAGCACGTGCTCCGCAATGCTAGCGGTAGGATTAAACGGAAAGTGAATACGATCTTTAATGACTCCCTCAGCGCCCGTGAGCAGAAGGACCTATGTACCCTCATTTACTATCCTGCCGAGAAATTGGAATTGGTGAAAGATGAGATTACCGAAAAGGAAGATTTGGATGACTGGTACTTTATCACCATCAACCGCTTGGTGAGAGTCTGCCGCCACGTTTCGTCCAAATATAGCCGTTCCAAGGTTCACAAGGCCCTGCCCGAGGACTTCTCCTATATCATCCAAGAGCTTTTGCACGAGCACAGCAGCGACCCGAACAAGCAGGCTTATGTCGATGTGATTATCAAGACCATCATATCGACTAATCGTGTCGATGAGTTCATCATCGCCATGTGCAACTTGATTCAGCAGTTGACCATCGATATGCTGCACCTCTTGGGCGATGTCTATGACCGTGGTCCTAGTCCTGATAAAATCATGGACATCCTGTGCAACTACCACAACTTTGATATTCAGTGGGGCAACCATGACATCCTGTGGATGGGTGCTGCAGCAGGTAACGACTGCAGCATTGCCAATGTGTTGCGCATCGCCTTGCGCTACGGCAACCACGGCGTGCTCGAGGATGGTTACGGTATTAACCTGTTGCCACTGGCTACCTTTGCTATGGACACCTATGCTAACGACCCCTGCGAGCGCTTCCTGCCTAAGGACGGTAGCGCCAAGGATCCTGAGCGAGCCCGCACCGCACAGCTTGTGGCACAGATGCACAAGGCCATTAGCATTATCCAATTCAAACTGGAGGCCGCTGCCATCAAGCGCCGTCCTGACTTTGACATGAAGGACCGTCTCTTGCTGGACAAGATGGACCTGAAGAAGGGTGTAATCAAGATCAAGGGCAAAGAGTATGAACTGCTCGACACCAACTTCCCGACGGTGGATCCCAAGCATCCTTTCAAACTGACTCCCGAGGAAGAGTCTATCGTAACGAAGCTCCACCAGTCGTTTACCGAAAGCGAGAAACTGCGCAAGCACATGAAGTGCATGTTCCGCAACGGCTGTCTGTACACAATTACCAACGGCAACCTGCTCTATCATGCCTCCATCCCTCTGAACGAGGACGGCACGCTGAAGGATGTGGCTATCCGTGGTGAGAAGTTCCATGGCAAGGCATTGCTCAAGCGCGCTGGCAATCTCATCCGTGCAGCTTATTTCGGCTGTGATGATCCCGAGGAACGCGCCTTTGCACTTGACTACTTATGGTATCTGTGGTGCGGTCCCGATTCACCCGCATTTGACAAGAGCAAGATGGCTACCTTTGAACGCTACTTCATCGCCGACAAAGATACCCACAAGGAAGTCAAGGGCGCTTATTACACGATGCGTGACAACCCCGACGTGGTTGACATGATTCTTGATGAATTTGGCGTCACCGGTGAGCATCGACACATCATCAACGGTCATGTGCCCGTCAAGACCATCAAGGGTGAGAATCCTATCAAGGCCGGTGGCAAACTCATGGTGATTGATGGTGGCTTCTCCAAGGCCTATCAGCCCGAGACCGGTATTGCCGGCTATACGCTGGTTTATCACTCTCAAGGATTTGAACTCGTTCAGCATGAGCCGTTCTCATCGATTGACGAGGCCGTTAGACTCGGTCAAGACATCAAGTCCACGCGCAGCATAGTCGAGCACACCCATCAACGTATCCTTGTGAACGATACCGACATCGGCACCGAACTCAAGTCCCAGATCGAGGATCTCAAGGAACTGCTTGACGCCTACCGTTCTGGTGACCTCAAGGAACGCAACCTGCGTCCCATTACCAATAAACGCTAATTAGAATTGTTAGACAATGTCATCTTGTCACGCGGCTGCTCCACTATTGAGGGCAACCGCGTGACAACGTTTATTCTCCTTTATTGAAAATGGAACTAAATTGAAGTTTTTTAGTTAAAAATACTATAGAATAAAATATTTTACTATATTTGCAAGTTGAAAACATAGATAATTCACATTATTCATTTAAATATCAAAGAACAATGAAGAAGACTTTATGCTTATTATTGAGTGCTTTGTTAATGCTCGGCGTTTCGGGTTGTGGTTCAATGAACAATGCCACTAAGGGTGGTTTGATCGGTGGTGGCGGTGGCGCTGCTATCGGTGCTGGCATCGGCGCCCTCATCGGTAAGGGCAAGGGTGCTGCCATTGGCGGTGCTATTGGCGCTGTTGCTGGTGGCGTGGCTGGTACCCTCATCGGCAAGAAGATGGACAAGCAGGCTAGGGAACTCGCCCAGATCGCTGGTGCTCAGGTTGACACTTGCACCGACGTGAATGGTTTCGAGGCCATTAAGGTGACCTTTGACAACGGTATCCTCTTTGGCTTCAACAGCTCAAAGCTGGGTGACGATGCTAAGGCTTCGCTCGACAAGTTTGCTACCTCGCTGATCAACAACCCCCAGACCGACGTGCAGATTTACGGCCACACCGACAATGTTGGTACCCACGCTGTAAACGAGAAGGTTTCCAATGCACGTGCTACCGAGGTGAAGAACTATCTGACCAATGCTGGTGTTCCCAGTGCCCGCATGACCAGTCAGGGTTTGGCTTATGACTATCCCGTTGCCAGCAATGACACCGAGGCCGGTCGCGCCCAGAATCGTCGCGTTGAGATCTACATCACCGCTAATGAGGACATGGTGAAGGCTGCCCAGGATGGTACGCTCAAGTAAGAGATAACCATTTTTAGTGAAATTTATTTGTGGGTGCTCCCGATAAAGGAGTACCCATATTTTTTTGCAAGTAATTTATTTTGAGCGACTTTGGTGAGTTGTTGGTTTGTGTTTTGGATAACTTTTTTGTAAATTGAAAAACTTAAATATCTAATAATCAGTATAATATAAATTATTTTTAAAAACTTTACAATTTTTCTTATTAATTTTGTTGTTCAAAACAATCTTATTATCTTTGCAAGGTTTTTGCCCCGTGTGGTAAATCAATGTGTGCAAAAGAACATAATAACCTTAATTAATAATGGAACCAAAAACCTATACTTACCAACAGGCATACGAAGCCTCGTTGAAATACTTTGACGGCGACGAACTTGCCGCTAGGGTATGGTCTTCGAAGTATGCCCTAAAAGATTCTTTCGGAAACCTTTATGAGTTGACTCCCGATGATATGCACCGCCGCATCGCCCGCGAGATTGCGCGCATCGAGAATAAGTATCCCAACCCGATGACTGAAGACCGCCTGTTTGAGCTGATGAGTCATTTCCGCTACATCGTGCCTCAGGGTAGCCCTATGGCGGGTATCGGCAATAATTTCCAGGTGGGCTCATTGAGCAACTGCTTTGTGGTGGGCCTTGACGGCGAGCCCGACAGTTATGGCGGCATCCTCAAGATTGATGAGGAGCAGGTACAGCTCATGAAACGCCGTGGCGGTGTGGGGCATGACTTGTCACACATTCGTCCCAAGGGCTCTCCGGTCAAGAACAGTGCCTTGACATCGACCGGTCTTGTGCCCTTCATGGTACGCTATAGTAACAGCACCCGCGAGGTGGCCCAGGATGGCCGCCGTGGTGCGCTTATGCTTACCGTGAGCATCAAGCATCCCGACGCTGAGTCGTTTATCGACGCTAAGATGGTTGAGGGCAAGGTGACTGGCGCTAACGTGTCGGTGCGCATCGACGATGCCTTCATGCAGGCTGCAGTCGAGGGCAAGCCTTATCACCAGCAGTATCCCATCGAGAGTGATAAGCCAGTGTATGAGAAAGAGACCGACGCTGCCAGGTTGTGGGCCAAAATCGTACACAATGCTTGGAAGAGCGCTGAGCCGGGCATCTTGTTCTGGGATACCATCACCCGTGAGTCGGTGCCCGACTGTTATGCCGACCTTGGTTTCAAGACCATCTCAACAAACCCTTGTGGTGAGATTCCCTTGTGTCCCTATGACAGTTGTCGTCTCATAGCCATCAATCTCTACAGCTATGTGAAGAATCCGTTCACTCCCCAGGCTGAATTTGATTTCGACATGTTCGCCGAGCATGTGGCTTGTGCTCAGCGCATGATGGACGACATCATCGACCTGGAGATGGAGAAAATCGAAAAGATTCTCGCTAAAATCAAGAGTGATCCCGAGACCAGTGAGGTGAAGACCACCGAGATGAACCTGTGGAATAAAATCCGCACAAAGACGCTCAAAGGCCGTCGTACTGGTGTGGGTACAACTGGTGAGGGCGACATGATCGCCGCTATGGGATTGCGTTACGGCACTTCCGAGGCAACCGAATTCTCGGTAAGCGTTCACCGTGCATTGGCATTGGCTGCCTATGGCTCATCGGTACAGATGGCCAAGGAGCGTGGAGCATTTGAGATCTATGATGCCGAGCGTGAGAAGAATAATCCTTATATCAACCGCATCCGCGAAGCCTCTCCCGAACTTTATGAGGAGATGGTGAAATATGGTCGCCGCAACATCGCTTGCTTGACTATCGCGCCCACAGGTACCACCAGTTTGCTGACCCAGACCACTTCGGGTATTGAGCCTGTCTTCATGCCCGTGTACAAGCGTCGCCGCAAGGTGAATCCCAGTGACAAGGATGTGCATGTTGACCTGGTTGACGAGAATGGTGACTCATTTGAGGAATTCATCGTTTATCACCATAAGTTGGTGACATGGATGAATGCCAACAATATACCTGTTCGCCGTGATTATACCCAAGAGGAACTGAATGACATTGTTAGGCGTTCACCATATTACAAGGCCACAGCCAACGATGTGGATTGGGTAAACAAGGTGAGAATGCAGGGTGAAGTCCAGAAGTGGGTGGACCACAGCATCAGTGTGACCATCAACTTGCCCAACGACATCAGCGAGGAGATGGTAGGCAAACTCTATGTTGAGGCCTGGCGCAGTGGCTGCAAGGGCTGCACCGTTTATCGTGACGGCTCGCGCACCGGTGTACTCGTTGCCTTGAGCGACAACGACAAGAAAAAGGAGAAAGAGAAAGAAAACACTTCTAGTGAACAGCAGGCCGCCCGCTACATTGCCGAGGAGGAACATATCCTCAAGCGTCCCGTTGAACTTGAGGCCGATGTGGTTCGTTTCCAGAACAAGAAAGAGAAATGGATTGCCTTTATTGGCTTGATTGACGGTCGTCCCTATGAGATTTTCACGGGTATTGCCGACGATGATGAGGGTATCTTCTGTCCCAAGTCGGTGACCAAGGGCAAGATCATCAAGGCCGTGGGCGAGGATGGCGTAAAGCGCTATGACTTCCAATTCATCAATAAGCGTGGTTTCAAGACCACCATCGAGGGATTGAGCGAGAAGTTCAACCCTGAGTTCTGGAACTATGCTAAGCTCATCTCGGGCGTGTTGCGTTATGGCATGCCCATCCCACAGGTGCTCAAACTCGTGAGCAGCCTTGAACTGGACAGCCAGTCCATTAACACCTGGAAGATGGGTGTTGAGCGTGCTTTGAAGCGTTATATCCATAATGGTGAGGCTGCGGCCGAGCGTTGCCCGAACTGCGGACAAGACACGCTTGTTTATCAGGAAGGCTGCTTGATTTGCACCAACTGTGGTACATCCCGTTGCGGATAATTTGTGGCAAAATAAGTTGAATCATGGTGTGTTCTGTCTGGCTGAGGATAGAACACACCTTTATCAAAAAAAGGGGACAATGACAATCAGTTTCAGTATCGAGTACAAGACCCGATGGGGCGAAGAACTCTACCTCATGCTGGGCAACGACCGCTATAGTGCCGTGAAAATGAATTACAATCCAGGTGGCATTTGGACGGTATCCTACAACGTGAGTGATGCTACACGCCAACTGCGTTACCGCTATATTGTTAAGGAGGGTGGAGAGGTTACACGCGTTGAACGTTGTGAGTGCCACATCCTGGATTTGCAGGAAGGGGTGAGCCGCTATCTCGTGGACGATTATTGGAACGATGAAGTGAGCGCTTTGTCCACTAACGATTTTGTCGCTCGATTGATGCAGGCCAATGAACGTGTGCTTCATATCTCACAGGTCAAGCCAGGACACGTTGTTATCGAGGCTGAGTATTCCTCTCACAATGGCCTCAAACCAGCGATTGTTGGCGAAGCAAGCGAACTTGGGGCATGGAACGTGCGTCGTGCGATGCCTATGCAGTCATGTGGCGACTCGTTATGGCGGGTTGAATTCATGATGCCCGCTAAGCGTTTCCCTTGCCAGTTCAAACTCATCGCTATCGTAAAACGCGGTGCTGTGGAGTGGGAGTGTGGTGACAACCGCTGGCTCAGGCAAGCGCCAAATGATGATGAGGTGCTTATGCTGAATGGTTTGAAATTCAGGAGGAGTGGGTCAATCCGTTCTCAGGTGGCTACCGTGATTGATGTGGCTGCTCTGCGCAGTGAACGCGATATGGGTTGTGGTGATTTAGGTGACCTTAAAAAAATGATCCAGTGGGTAGCGGCAACTGGTCAAGATGCAGTGTCGCTCAATTCGTTAGCCGATGGCTCGGTGGTTGACGGCTGGATGCCTGTTGACACGCGCAAGCGGGTAATGGAAAACGCTATCGACCCAGTGTTTGTCAATTTGCCCGCATTGGGGACCATTGCCGATAAGAAACTCAAAGCGCAATACCAAAAAGCAGGCATGGCACTGAACGGGCTTGACAATGCCGCTTTGGAGGAAGTGCGCCGCCTGAAATTGGACTATGGCCGCACCGTCTTTGCTGACAATGGCGCTTCGGTAGTCCGTTCAGCCGCTTACCGCAAGTTTGTCGCCGAGAATGGTGAATGGTTGCGTCCTTATGTGGCTCAGGCTATCCTGCAACAGGTTAACAGTACAGCAGAGAGTGCCGGTTGGGGCATTTATTCTGCTTTCAATCCCGAACAAATCGAGAAATTCCTGAAAGCCCGCCATCGTGAAGCGGCTTTCCAGTATTATTTGCAATTCCAGTTGCGTCAGCAGCTGATGGCTGCCGCCCAATACGCTAGTTCCAAGAAGATTACACTATCTTGTGACATGGCGCCACGCAATGTCAAGGCCTTGGATCTCAGGGAGCCATGGGTTAACCAGCGCTTTCTTGAACAGCGCTTGAATCAGGGTGGAGAGATGGTGCTTGTTCCGCTCCGTGACTGGCTCATTATCGATGGTGATTACCTCGCTCGCGTGGCCAAGGCCTCGTCGTCACGTCTCCCCATCACTATTGAGGAGCTCACCGCTGCGCGTGATTTCAATACCCGCCTGACGTCAATAGTTAACCATCAGCCGCAGTCCCAGCAGTAATAGGCTAGCGAGAAATTAAGTTTTGCCAGATCATCGCGGTTAACGAAGACAAAGCCACTACCCATGTCACCCCACATGACCAATTCCTTGTTGTCAATGCTCGAGAATTGGGAATCGAGTTGGAACAGCAGGGTGTCGTGCAATTTGATGTCGCAGCGAGCGTCATCCTGTGAAAAGACGGGATAACCCAACATCTGGTGTCGGGGCCGTTTCATGCCCATGTTTTGCTCGAAATACAGGCAGTCGTCGTTGTCCAGATACTCATACCACATTTTGTCGGTATGCTCCACACCCGTAATCTCATTAACGATGTCAAAGAAGATGCTGTTGAAACGGCCATCGTTCACCGCAATCACGGTTTGTTCAACAACGGCATCGATGGCAACCTCACGCTTAACGGGAGAGAGTCTCTCTTCAACGCTGTCATGGATTGGCACATCCATCGCCCTAACATCGCTAGCTGTGATATTCATATCAATGATCTCATGATAGACGATGCGGAATCCATTGCCCTGGTCATCATAATTGCCACGGCAACCATACATCAACTCTGGATTGACGCTGATAAACCATTGTAACATCCCGTGATCGGGCAACGGGCTAGCAAGTCCTGCTTCCTGACAGTTGATTTGCATCAGCATGAGCATCTTGTTGCCATTGCTGTCAACAGGATAATCCATGTCGGATGGCCAATAGGGCAAGCCGCCGATTTTACTTCCAGTCATCTTGGGCTCACGTTCCTCGTTGAGCACCAGCCTGTAATGCTCGCAAGTCGTCCTTTGCCCGATTTCCTCTGCAATGCGTCTCGCTCTTTCGCTCACCTCTCCCATATCAGAAACCGTTAACTATTCGCTGAATAAAACCCTTCAACATTGTTGATGCACGGACAAGCGCGGGCATTAAGGATGCGGATGCGCCACTCCTTGGCGGTCTTCTCGGCGAAACGTACGATACGCTTATAACCGATGGTCGTGGTCTCCTCATCGACAATCACGGGAGCCCACTTGCCGCAGCAAGTCTTGTACTCGATGACAAATTCCTTAACGCGTTGCCCCAGCGGGATATACTCTTGGAGCATGATACGGTTGAGTGTCACCTCCTTCTTGGTCTTGATAATGATGTCGGCTGCTGTCACGCCATCGCTAGGCGCCCAATAGGTCTCCCAATTACCGTCGCCCATCTTGGATGCGTTATATGCTTTGTTCCTCGTGTTGCTGGCCGTGAATTTCGCTTTGGCAAGCAAATTATTGCCCAGTTCTTGATTGATGCGTTCCCGCCACTTGACAATAGTGGTAGAGTCGTTGGGGTGGATCAGACCCTCGCGGTTAACGGGGAAATTGAGCAGGAATGTGCTATTGTGGCCCACGCTACGGTAATACAAGTTCACAAGTTCATCAACGGTCTTGACCTTGTCGTCCTCGCTCTCGTGATAGAACCAGCCCGGCCTGATTGACGTGTCGCACTCGCTGGCACACCAGGCGTCACCGTCGGCATGACCCGACTGCAACTCCTCATATTGCGGATAGCCAGGATAGACCTCCTTGATGCGCAGGAAAGACCAGTTCGTCGGGTTAGCATAGCCTTTCTCGTTGCCCACCCAGCGGCAGCCGGGGCCGCCGTCCGAGAAGATGACTGCATTGGGCTGCAAACGGTTGACAATGCCCCATGCGCGGGGATAATTGTAATAGGTGCTGCGGTCAATCTCGCGTTTCTCGCTCGCGCCGCCATACCAGCCGTCGCCGCCATTAGCGCCGTCAAACCATACTTCAAACACGTCGCCATACTGGGTCATCAGTTCCTCCAGCTGGTTATAGTAATAGGTGACATACTCGGGCGTGCCATAGCTTGCCTGATGGCGGTCCCATGGCGAGAGATACACGCCAAACTTGATGCCATACTTCCTGCAGGCGTCAGACAACTCCCTAACCACGTCGCGCTTGAAGGGCGAGTTGGCCACACTGTAATCGGTGTATTTTGTGGGCCACAGGCAGAAGCCGTCATGGTGCTTACAGGTGAGGATCACACCTTTCATGCCGCCTTGTACTAATGTGCGCACCCACTGTTCGCAATCAAGCCTTGTGGGATTGAATGATGAGGCAGGAGCGTCACCATAGCCCCATTCCTTGTCGTTAAACGTGTTAGGACCGAAGTGGATAAACGCATAGGTCTCCATTTTTTGCCACTCCACCTGCTGTGGTGATGGCAGCGGTCCGATGGGCTCAGGAGCTGTGTTGTTATCGGCAAAAGCGATATTGCCGCCGAGCATGGTATATGCCATGACTAATGTCAGTAGATACTTCTTCATGATTTTAATTGTTATTAATGGAACTGTTTGATGTCATTATTTATCCTTTTCCTCATCGTCTTGAATCAGGCTCTTGGCGCGATAGGTCCAGTTGTAGTGTTTATAGATCTCCACAAGGTGGGGTAGGCGTGCTTTGAAGTCCTGATAGTCTTTGAGTTCGGCAGGTAACCATTGCAACTCGGCGAGAGCAGCCATGCGGGGCAGCACCTGGTAGTCGACTTGCGGCTCACAAGTGATGTATTCGGTCCACACATTAGCCTGTGCTCCCAAGATGTGGTGCCGCTTGTCGGCAGGCAGGTCAGCCGCAATGGGCTCGAAGTCATAGACCTTTTTGAGTGTATTGCAACCGCCGAAAGCCGTCGGCTCGTTCCATGTGCTGCTGGTTTGGTAGTAGTCAAAATAGAGTGGTCCCACTGGTGTCATGACGACATCATGCCCCAGTTTGGCACCCTCGGCACCGGGTTCGGCCCCTCTCCACGACATAATAGTCGCTGAGGCATCCACGTCACAGCCTAGCAGCTCGTCCCATCCGATGATGCGGCGACCGTGCTGACTCAGGTAGTTCTGAACTTCGTTAGTGAACCAACCCTGAAGCAGGGCTTCGGCGCTCTGCTTTCCCTTGGGCGTGATGCCTAAATCGCGAATGCGTTGCTGGCACAGTGGACAGGCCTCCCAACGCACGCGCGGGGACTCATCGCCGCCAATGTGGATATATTCGCCGGGGAAGAGTTGCATTACCTCGTCGAGAACATCCTTGACGAACTGTAATGTGTGGTCCTTGCCCATGCACAGGATATCGTCTGTCACGCCCCACATGCCCCACACCTCATAGGGCCCGCCGGTGCAACCAAGCTCGGGATAGGCTGCCAGCGCACCCAGCATGTGCCCTGGCATGTCAATCTCGGGGATGATAGTGATATAGCGCTCGGCTGCATATCGCACGATGTCGCGTATTTCCTCCTGGGTGTAGAAACCGCCGTAGCGGATGCCGTCATTCACGGGCGAATTGTGGCCCAACGTGGTACCGTTACGCCAACCTCCCACCTCGGCCAGTCGGGGGTATTTCTTGATTTCAACGCGCCAGCCCTGGTCATCGGTCAAATGCCAATGCAGCTTGTTCATGCCGTGCAGTGCTAGCATGTCGATGTAATGTTTAACCGTCGAGGCAGGGAAGAAATGACGCGAGCAGTCCAAGTGCATACCACGATACACAAAACGAGGGTTGGATGCTATCTGGGCTGATGGCATCAGCACCAGGTCAGTCGTTCCGACGGGTAAGGACTTGCGCAGGGTCTGAATGCCATAGAAAACGCCGGCTGGCGTTCTTCCTGCAATTTCTATCCCCTTAGCAGTCACCGTGATACAATACCCCTCATCATTCTCTACTTTAGGGTTGATCAGCAGGGTGATGTTGCCCGCGTTATCCTTGGTGTTGATCGTGGGACGGATGCTCAGATGCATACCCGTCAGTTCCTTGATATAGCCACTCAGCATCTCGGCATTGCGCTCCATATCGCGATTGGCTGTCGGATAATTGATGAGGCATTGTTCGGTAAGCCTGAAATTGGCATTTTTGATGCCGTCAATCCTCTCGGGTAGCGGCACAACCCGATAGTCAGCTGTGTTAGCTTGAGCTGAGGCGCCCATCGTGATCAGTCCTGCCACCAGAATAAGCATGTAGTGTTTCAATCTCATTTTCATATCGCTTTAATATTTATTGTATGTCGCAAAATTAATAAAAAGAACTGAAATGTGCAACTATCACAACCCTTTTGACTCGAGCAGGCTAAAAAACAAGGAGGCAACCATCATGTGGCTGCCTCCTCGATCAAAATGCGGTTCGGTTGATGCTTTACTTGGTCAGGGGTGAGTAGTCCTGGCCGTAGCGGAGCATCTGGTCGATGTAGCCCTCGGTGTAAGAAACCTTCACGTCGATCATCTTGCCGTTCTTGTCATACACAGGGGTGTAGATGGGATTGACAAAGCCCTTGTAGGGAGCGATGTTCAGTTTCTCATAACGATCGAGAACCTCCTGATGAATAGCGGGATCCACTTTCACACCATAGGTCTCCACCAAAACGCGTCCGGCCTCATAATCGCCTTCGCTCTTGATGCGCTGTACCTCGGCAAGCAATTGGCCGAACAGGCCACGCAGCTTCTCGTAGTCATTGACCTTGACATAGGTCTTACCGTTCTTGATGACGTACTCGATAACATTGTCCTTCTTGCCCTGCTGATAGCACCACTCGCTAATGAACTTGCGGTTACGCATGTGAGCCTCTTCAATGTCCTTACCTGGCACAATGCGGGTCAGCTGGGTCATTAGGCCGTTCATGATATATTTGTAGTACTCAGCCTTGTAAACCTCATTATTGGGGAAAATGCCAAGTTCAACGAGCTTAGGATCGGCCAGATAATACAGGGCGAACAAGTCGGCACGACCCTCCTCAAGTGAGGCGCCATAGGCCTTGAGGGCATCCTGGTCAACACCGGGGAGCAGCTGGCCTGAAGCGTGGCCCAAGCACTCGTGCAGGTCGGTGTGCAATGCATCGGCCAGGTCAAGGTACTTCTTCATCAGCTCTACCTCCTCGCTGCTGTAGGCAAATTCCTCATTGAAGCCTGTACCGGCAGCCACCTTATTATAAGCGTCGGTGATGTTGTCGATAGAAACCGATTTGGAGCCATGAGCGGCACGGATCCAGTTGCTGTTGGGCAGGTTGATGCCGATGGGCGTTGAGGGATAGCTGTCACCAGCCAGGATAGCGGCGGTGATTACCTTGGCGCTCACGCCTTTAACGTTTTTCTTCTTGAAACGGTTGTCAACGGGTGAGTTGCTCTCAAAGTACTGGGCATTCTCACTGATGAGCTTAGAGCGGCGTGAAGCGGCTTTGTCCTTGAAATTAACCATGCCCTCCCATGAACCGGTCATGCCCAGGGGGTCACCATAGCTCTCAATAAAGCCGTTGATAAAGTCCACATCGCTCGTGGTCTCCTCGGCCCACATGATGCTGTAGTCGTCAAAGGTCTTGAGCGAACCAGTACGGTAGAACTTAATGAGCTCGTTGATATAGGCGCGCTGGGCGTCGTTCTCGGCAACGGTAGCAGCCATTTCGAGCCAGTAAACGATTTTCTCGATGGCTTTGCTGTAAAGGCCACCCACTTTGTAGGGCTCTTCAACAACCTTGCCGTTCTTCTTCACAACCTTGCAGTTCAGACCCCACGAGATAGGGGTAAGGTCGGTGGTGTCCTTAAGATTATTGTAGAAGTCCTCAACTTCCTGCTGGGTCACGCCCTCATACATGTTGCATGCCGAGGTGAGAATTAGGTCCTCGCCGTCAGCCTGATTCACGCGCTTGGCCATGAAGGTCGGGTCAAAGATGACACGATCCAGAATCTTCTTGTCGGCAGCGCGGTCTTTAGCGCTGGGAAGAGCGTCAAACTGCTTGTTAAAGAAATCTTTGGAGAACTCAGGGATGAACTTATCCATCGAGTAGTGGTGGTGGATACCATTACCAAACCACACTTGCTTCAGATACTTCAAGAATGCCTGATAGTCCTTGTCGTTTTTATCGCCCTTATAATTGCGGTAGATGTCCTCAAGGGTTTGGCGCACCATGAGGTTGTACTTGCAATTCTGGTCAAACAGGATGTCACGGCCGTTAAGAGCGGCTTCGGTGAGGTAGTAAACCAACTGTTTCTGTTGCAGCGACAGGTCCTCGAAACCAGGCACCTGATAGCGCAGCACCTCGATGTCGGCAAAGCGGTCAACACTGTAGTTGAAATTGCTGTTTTGTGCCATTGCGGTGAATGATAGTGCCGTCATTATAACGGCAAAAAAAGTTTTCTTCATATTGGTTGTTTGTTTGAGATAATTGTCATGATTACGATTGTGGTCATTCGGCTTCAAGTCTTGTGAAGCGTTCTTCACCTAACTGGTAAACGGTATATTTACCAGGAAGGTAATGGAGACTGTCATCGGTCTGGTAGGCATAGAACCGTTTAGTCTTCTCGTCCCACTTGAACAGGTCACCGGTTTTCACATTATCATAATTTACAAACTCGTTGTTGCCGGCAAATTCGATTCCGTCAAAAAAGTGAGGCAGCAATGAGAGCCTGATTCCGTCCATCATTGACGCTGAGACATAAGACCGCTTGTTACCATTGCTGTTGACATAGGACTGGGCAATCAGGTAGGCGGTTTTACCTCCATCGTGGATTTCGATGATGGTATCGATGCTATGAGCCATCGTAAGCTCTTTTGAGATCTCGGCTTTGCGGCCAGCAAGTAGGTTGTCAAGTGGGCCCCTGTAGGCGACCAAATCCTCACCTGCCATCCATTGGATTAGGTTGGCATAGGTAGTGGTGTTCTCAGTGCTGCCTGTGGGCCAACTGTAACAACGCAGTTTGCCGTCAGCGCTGGTAGCAACCTTCAGGCCCATAGCGTCACGCATGAGTTTAAAGTCGTGAGTCATCGTTGACTTGTCTGATTGCAGCCAGTGACAGAATTCATCGAACCCTTTTACAGCATCCTCGTAATTCTCGCTTTGCATGGCTTTGAGAAACTTCTTCTCGTTGCGTTCCATTTTGGAACAAGAGGCCAGTGTAAGGGCCACCAAAGCAATAATAAATAAGGCTTTTTTCATCAATGTTGTCATTTAACGGCATTGCCATTATAGACTATGCCCTTATCATTCATGATGGTGATGTTCTCGGCACCTGCTTTAGTGTTGATGACATAAATGGTGCCATCGTCGGTCTTCATCAGGTAGCCACCATCTTTCATGACGCATTTCTTGCTCTCGGCCAGCTTCTCGGGAGTGCCGCTCTTGTCTTGACCGGCCTTCCACATGCTCACGCGGTAAGTGCCATCAGCCAGATTCTCGAGCCTCATCTGGTACTCCTTGGTGTTAAACTCGGCCACAACGTGGTCTTTACCGTCAGCTGTGGGTGCAGCCTTCTCAACATCGATTTTGGGCTTGGCTTGACCACCATTGGCGGTGTCGATTTGCTCGGTAGCAGGAGCGTTTAGTTGTTCACCTTCTTTAGCGGGCTTCTCGTTACATGCGGTCATGGCCATCAGTGCCACAGCAGCGGTAAGAATGAATAATTTCTTCATTTTGTCATTGATTTTTTATTGGTTGATGTTTAATGATTATTCGACGTAAAGCACCAGCCCTTTCAGGTACTCACCTTCAGGGTGGTAGATGTTGATGGGATGATCAGCCGGTTGGGTAAGCTGGTGCAGGATGCGCACCTTGCGACGGGTTTGGGCCGCTGCGCTGAATACCGCCAATCTGAACTGTTCCTTGTTCACCGCCTGGGAACACGAGAAAGTGAACAGGATGCTGCCGTGAGGCATCTTTTCCAGTGCCTTGGCATTTAGGCGGCGATAGCCCACCAGGGCATTGCGCAGCGCGCTCTTGTGCTTGGCAAATGCGGGCGGGTCAAGGATGATGAGGTCATAGGCATCCTTCTCCATATTGTCGAGGAACTTAAAAGCGTCCTCGGCAAACGACTGGTGCCGACCGTCCTCAGGGGCGAAGTTGAGCGCCACATTGTCGTCGGTCAAGCGTACGGCCTTGGCCGAACTGTCCACCGAATGAACCAACTTGGCACCGCCACGCAGGGCATATACCGAGAAGCCACCCGTGTAACAGAACATGTTCAGCACGCGGCGACCATGACTATAATGCTCGAGCAACCGGCGGTTCTCGCGCTGATCGACAAAGAAACCGGTTTTCTGTCCCTTGAGCCAATCGACGTGGAAGCGTAATCCGTTCTCTAGCGCCTCATCGGTCTCCATGCCGCCGATAATGTAATCGTTCACGGGATCGAGATGGGCTTTGTAGGGCAAGGTAGTCTCGCTCTTGTAGTAGACATTGCGGATGCCCGGTAATTGGGTCAATCCCTTGGCTATGATATTGCGGGCAAAATGCATCCCGGGCGAATGGGCCTGCATGACGGCTGTGGGTCCATACACATCGACCACCAGGCCTGGCAGGAAATCACCCTCGCCATGGACGAGGCGGAAGGCATTGTTGTCCTCACGCTGTAATCCCAGTGCCTGACGCATCTTGTAAGCGTCATTGAGCCGCTGGCTGTAAAACGCCTCATCAATGGCGGTGTAGTCAAAGGTGAGCATCCTCACGGCAATGCTGCCAATCTGGGAATGGCCGTTACCGATGAGCGTTCCGTCATGGGCATAAACTGTTACCAGGTCTCCCTCTTCGATAGTGTCGTCGGCTGCAGCGATGGCACCCGAAAACACCCAGGGATGAAAACGCTGGAGCGAATCTTCCTTGCCACGCTTGAGAGTTACAGACTTGTATATCATAGTTATTCTAGTTTTTCTGTACTAAAACCTAAATCCTATTTAATGATGAATCTGAAAATGTCATTACCGATAGCTAATAACATCAAGGCGATAATCAGACCCATGCCCACCATTTGGGCTACCTCCATGAACTTGAGGCTGGGTTTACGGCGGGTGATCATCTCAAACAGCAGGAACAGCACGTGGCCACCATCAAGTGCAGGAATAGGCAACAGATTCATGACGGCCAAAATGATGGAGATAAAGGCAGTGATGTTCCAGAAACCAACCCAATTCCAGGTTGAGGGGAATATGCTGCCAATGGTGCCGAAGCTGCCCACGCTCTTTGCTCCCTCAGTGGTGAAAATGAGCTTGAGTTGCTTGATGTAGCTGATCGTCTGATCCCAACCCATCTTGATGCCTCGGGGTATGGACTGGAAGAAGTTATAATGAAGCGTTTGCGTGTTATATACCGAGTACATGTCAGCCAGCAGGATACCCAGCTTGCCATCGACATCAACAGGAACATTGGGGACTACCATATTGCGGCCATCACGGTTTATTTCCAAAGCGATTGTCTGACCTTTGTGTTTTAGTAACTCAGTAGTGAACTCAGTGTAAGCAGGTGTCGATACGCCGTTAACGGCAACCATGCGGTCACCCTCCTTGAGGCCGGCAGCCTCACCGCCCTGATTCAGTAGGGTACCCTTGATAACAACGGGAACGCGCGGCATCATAAACGCGATGCCCTGCTTGGCTTCACGTTCGAGGTCGGTGATAAAGCCCTTGGGAATAGGTATCGTGACGGTATCCTTGTGATTGCGCAGTACAGTCACTTGTTTAGCAAACAGCAGGTCATTGTAGTCGGTTTGGTCAACCATGTTCTCCAGCTCATGGCCGTCGGCCATCAGGATGATATCACCGTCGGCAAATCCGGCCTTGTGTGCTGCATCACTGAAGGCCATTCCCTCGGTAATGTCGGTGAAGCGGATAACCTGCTCGCCTTGGGTATACATGATGCCCGAGTAGATGATCATCGCCAGCAGCAGGTTGAATAACACGCCGCCCAGCATGATCAACAGGCGCTTCCAGGCTGCCTTGCTGCGGAATTCCCACGGCTTGGCGGGCTGCTTCATGGCCTCGGTGTTCATCGACTCGTCAATCATGCCCGAGATGGCGCAATAACCACCTAGGGGTATCCAGCCGATGCCATATTCCGTTGCGCGCCACGAGTTCTTGTTCTCACCGCTGGTGTTGTCTTCCTCCATAGCACCCATTTCGTTACCGTGAGAGAACCACTTGAGGTACTTGCCGGGTTTCCACTTGAGTAATGAGAACTTGTAGTTGAAGAACATATAAAATTTCTCTACCCACACGCCAAACAGTCGGGCAAACGAGTAATGTCCCAATTCATGAAATACAACCAGAATGCTGAGTGCTAAAATCAGTTCAAGGGTCTTCACCCAGAAGGATTCGGTCAATAAGAATGATAAGTCCATTTAAAATGATGTCTTTTACTTTTTAGTAGTTAGATGGAACGTTGTTTGGCCAGGCGCGCAGCTATTTCGCGGGCCTCGGTGTTTGTCGCCACATAGTCCTCATAAGTGGGATGCTCGATATGTGACGCTTGCTCCATCGTTTTCTCAATAATTTTATAAATGTCGGTAAATTTAATCTTGTCTTGAAGGAAAGCGGCCACGGCTATCTCGTTAGCGGCATTCATCACACAGGGGGCGGTACCTCCCTTGCGGGCTGCAGCATAGGCCGTACCCAACAGCGGGAACTTGTCAAAGTCGGGGCGCTCCAGTGTCAGCATCGCCATATCCTCGATGGTCATTTTGCGGCAGTCACTTGCCAAGCGACCGTCAGGCAATCCAAGAGCATAACGGATGGGCAGATGCATGTCGGGTAAACCTAACTGAGCTTTGACCGACCCGTCCTTGAAAGCGACCATCGAGTGGATGATACTTTGGGGATGAACCACAATCTCGATGTCATCGGGCATGATGCCAAAGAGCCAGCGCGCCTCGATCATCTCAAAGCCCTTGTTCATCATTGTGGCCGAGTCGATGGTGATCTTAGCACCCATCGACCAGTTGGGATGCTTCAGGGCATCAGCAGCAGTGACGTTTTCCAGCTGTTCCTTAGGCATCGTGCGGAAGGGACCACCCGAGGCCGTGAGCAGCAGGCGTTCCACATCTTGCATGCGTTCACCCACCAGACACTGGTAGAACGCGCCATGCTCGCTATCGACGGGATAGAGGACACTCTTGGAGTCTTTCATCAAGCGGTCGATAAGTTCGCCGGCAACCACGAGGGTCTCCTTGTTGGCGAGAGCTATGCGCTTACGCGCTCCAATGGCAGCGATTGTCGATTCCAAGCCGCTATAGCCCACCATGGCAGTGACCACGGTATCAATTTCGGACATAGTGACGGCTTGAGCAATGGCAGCGCTACCGGTAGCCACCTCAATCCCAGTGCCCTCAAGGGCGTCGCACACATAGCCGTAATACTGCTCATCGGCAATAATCACCATGTGGGGACGCATCTGGCGTGCTTGGGCAATCAGCAGGTCGGCACTGCTGCGGGCGACGAGCAGCCAAGCCTTGAACAGGTTGGGGTACTCGCCAATGATGTCGAGCGTTTGGCGGCCGATTGATCCTGTGCTGCCAAGCACTGCGATATTTCGTTGTCGTGTCATTCTTTCCATCAAAACTGCAAAGTTACATAAATTCCTCCAATCACCAACATATTTTAATTCTATTAACATGCCTTTCTCATTATTATAAATATAATCGTCTCAATAGTTGGTGTTACTCGATCTGGTAAAGCGATGAAAAAAGCATCATAAATTCATTATACTCAATTCCCAGCATGACTCATCTTCATTTCTTTTAACAAAAAATTTAATAAAAAATATTTACTCGCATTCGAGAAAACTCTATTGTCCAACATTCTAAATAGTTACATATGTCACATGACTACTATTTTGGGTTATGTGGTCAAATTGTTAATTATTTTTTTGAAAAAAAGTCATTTTTTTTATATTTGTTTCAAGAAAAAGTCTTATTTTTGCACATCATAACTGATTTGACCCTGGGTTTCGATTCTTTATCGGATCACCAAACCCCTAAATTGATAGAATTTGTTGTTATTCCAATTTATATTAACTTTTTAATTAAATTATTATTTATGAAGAAATTATTAGTTTTACTTTTAGGTTTGACTGTTGCAGTTTCTGCTTCAGCGGGCATTGATCAAGCCCGGAAAGTATCCAAGATGCCTAAGGCACAACCCAAAACTGGTTTTGTGCAGAATGTAAAGTTCACTCAGGCAACTTCTACCGTAAAGCCCATGACGTTCAAGGCACCCGCCAAGGTGGACATCCCCGATGGCTATTGCGCAATTACCCTTGAAGCCCATCAAGTATGGAACACGAATCCAGAGAATCCCGATTACAGCGGCTACCAGATGCTGCTCGATGCCGATGCTACCGCTTATGGCACTGAGTTTACAGCTCCTGGTGGATCAGGTACTTTCACTGGAGATTATGCTAATTTCGAGTACAAGATTCCCGAGAATGCTGATGGTAATGTGGATACCCAGAACATGGTCTATGACGGCAGTGTTACGATTGTGATTCCTGCTGGCACCTATGACTATGTAATGGTTAACCCCACTCCTGGTGACAGGCTTTGGATCGCTTCTCAAAATGGTAATATGGGTGGCCGTGGTGATGATGTTACATTCGTAGCCGGCAGGTCATACTTGTTCGTAATTACTCTGGGCGATAATGGTAATGACTGCACTACCCTTTACGAGACCACCGTTCCCGAGAACTTGACGGTACAACCCGGTAACACCTATGCCAATGTTGATTGGGAGGATACCGACGATGCTCTCTGGACCCTGCGCTGGAGGCCCTGGACCGAGGGTGGTGATGGCATTCTGTGGGACTTCCCCACTAGTGACCTGAGCTGGTTGAACGAATGGTACACTGTAAATGCTGATACTGACACCTTGAATTGGGAGCCGACATACTTAGACTCAGAACATACCAATATTGTTTGGTACTCTGAGTCATGGAGCAGTGCAAATGGTGCATCAGATCCTGACAACTGGCTGATTTCGCCTGAAACAGCTCTTCAAGGTACCCTCTCATTCCTTTTGGGTGGTGTGACTTCATATCCCGATCACATCGGTGTATATGCTTTAATCGGTTGGGATCCTGAGACTGGTTATGCTCCTGCTGAGTCAGACTTGATCTTAATCGGTGAGTATGATTGCTCATCAGATGCAAATGAAGCCACTTTCACTGCTGATCTGAGTCAATTCAATGGCCAGGTAGGTCGCCTTGTCTTCCGTCACTTTAATAGCTACAACAACTATTATGTGTATCTGGATAACGTACAGATTACTGGACCGGCCGCTCCTTGGAACTATGAATATGACCTCACCGATACCTTCTTCAAGATTGAGGGTCTG
>JAEEGI010000693.1_pt1 | contig 93583 bp, 71 predicted proteins | sample 8958751 | NCBI WGS metagenome assembly JAEEGI01 (sample SAMN16246545, study PRJNA631951) | gut metagenome | biome: gut microbiome; feature: rumen; material: KS-attached | host: Bos | place: Iran: Karaj | collected 2018-10 | reverse complement strand
CAAGGCCCTCAAGAAGACCCTTCCCGAGCGCCACTGGCACCTCATCCCCCTCAACGAGGAGGCTCTGAAGGAAGGCGGCAACCTCATCAAGGAGTAACGCTTGCCGATGTCACTTATAGAAAACGGTTGACCCATTTGGGCCAACCGTTTTTTTTTGATTCCCTGAATTCTTGTTTTACCGCACGGCGATTTTCCAAGCGCTGCGGTTGGTTGTGGTCTTGAGCAGATAGATACCTCGAGGCAACTCAATGATCATGTCATCCTTGAGGTTGTCGATGTGGCGCACCACACGACCGGCCATGTCATAGATGTCTGCCTGGCCCACTTGCTCGCTGCACTTCACGAGGATGCCGCCGTCGATTGCCAGTACTTCCACGGGCTTGTCGGCTTCGATTCCTGTCAGGCCTGTGGCATCGATGGTGATGACGTTAGAGGGCTCGCTCACATATCCCAAGCGATAGGACTGCACGCTGTAGGTGTGCGTCTCGCCTGGCTGTCGGTCATTGAATATGTAGCACGTTTCCTGCCCGTTGTCTGTGTTAAAGGTTTCGGTTCTTGTTTCGCCGTTAGCCTTGTTATAGACAGTGCGGGTGATGATGTAGTAGTCCACCTGTTCGCTGGCTGCTTGCCAATTGGCGGTGTAGTTACTGCCGGTGATGGCCGTGGCTGGAAGCGCTACCACTTGTGTTAGCGTGGGAACAGCCACACATCGAGCATGTAATTCCACGCCGACACTACCCGTCAGACCGCCATCCAAGATGAGCAGTCGTGTTGTGTGTTCGCCGATGGCGGTGGGGGTATAAGTGATTTTCAGAGGATAGCCCTCAGGGCTGTTGGCCACTGTGCGGCTTACCGAAGTCACGGGAATGCTGAACATGTCCGTGTCATAGAGATAAAGCATCAGCGAAAGCGGATTGTTCAATCCTTGACCCTTGATGTAGAGCGTGTAGTCCAGCGATTTGCCCAAAGCCACCTCGCCAAAGTCCAGGACAGTACCCTGAACGGGTGCGATGAGTTCAGGCTCGCCTGTGTAGGTCGTGGTGTCGGTACTCATGCCGGCCTCGCTCAGGTAGAATACCTGTCCTTGACGGTTGCCCCAGATGTACTCGAACAACTCCGGAATGTCAATAAACGGATTGCGGTTGTTCTGGTGCTTTTGTACCGCATCGTTGCGGTCCACCTCCTTGTCACTCACTGCGTCATTGCGGGCCCAGCGACACAGCAGGTCTATGGACCAGTCGTTAAGCGTTTTCCATGAGCTGTTGTTGAGCATGTAGGTGTAACGCCATGTGTAGTGCTGATAGGTGCAAGCCATGTAGAAGTAGGTGCGCGCAAAGTCGCCTTTGTAGCGGTCATCGGGCTCAAACACCGAGCTACTGCCACCGCCTTGACCTGTCTTGGGTGTTCCCACCCGGGTCACACCGTTGTCAAAGAATGCACTCGACACCTCTCCCAACGGATAATTGGACTTTGCCATGTTGGCATCACCGTCGGCAGGGTACAGGTGATTGATGTCGGTGTAGCCTGCATATCCTTGTGTCTCATCATATCCGCCCCACCAGCTCTTGGGCAACGAGTGTTCCTTGTGCATGCCATAGACACCACTGGTTCCGCCTCTGAAGTAATAGGTGCGGTCACTGTACATGTCCCACACCTTGTCTTTATCATAGGCTTGACAGTCGGTATCGGCAAAATAAATCCACAGGCTGCTGTAGCTGAGTGTTGTGTGGCGAACAGCCAAATCGTGGATGGCCTCTTTCAAGGCCTGCCCGCTCTTGCCGTCCAACGAGCTGTAATAGCCCGACGGAATTGTCGCACCAGTGCTCAGCCATGTTGTGATGGCTATAGCGGCAATAGCCATGCGGTATAATCTCTTGTGTATCATCTTTTTTGGGATTTATATAACTTGCGGCAAAGGTAATGAAAAGTTTTTAGTTGTTGGGCTTAAGCACTTAATTTTTAGTGAATAATCTTTAGCTCCTGGCATTCAGCTGTCCTCCTCATTTTTCCAGTTGATGAGATAAACACGGTCGCGGGCACGCGTCATGGCAGTGTAGAGCCAGCGGTAAAAATCCATCGACAGCATGGCTTCGGGCATGATGCCTCCCATGTCAATAAACACATTGCGCCACTGTCCGCCCTGCGCCTTGTGGCACGTCACGGCATAGGCATACTTGACCTGCAGGGCGTTGAAATAGGGGTGTTCTTTGAGGGCTTTGTAGCGTTCACGCTTGTCACCGGTTAACTCGGCCCACACTTCGTTGAACAGGCGTTCGCTCTGTTCTCGGTCGAGTGCGGGTGTGTCGCTCAACAGACAGTCCACCACAATTTTGCAGTCCATCTCTACGCCTTCGTGGTCAGGGAATTCGACGGAGACATTGGCAAAGCGCAGGCCATACATGTGTTCGATGTCACCCCACACGCGCCTCACACGGCACACGTCACCATTGGCGATGAAATCCAGCTCGTCATAATCGCGAGCCCAGTAATAGTTGTTCTTAGCCACCAGCAGCATGTCATCATTCACGAGCAGGTCCTCGCGGTAGAGGATGGAGTTGCGTACTCCCATATTGAATAATGTGGCGCGCTTGTTGCTGCGGGTCACAATGATGGTCTCTCCCATGCCGTCGCGGTCATAACTGTCGCTAATGGTCTCTAGCAGGAACTCGCTTGACACCGTGCTGATGTCTTCCATGCCATCAAGGTCAAAGTGAGGGCGACCCAGCACACCGTCCTCCATGGCTTGGCGCAGCAGTGTGGCGTTATGCAGGATGCCGCTTTCTTCAGCCTGGCGGGCGATTTGGCGCAAAAATATGCCGTAGGTTGTCAGCCCGTAAGAGCGCAGAATCTCATCATCCAGAGCAGGACTCACGAGTTGGCCCACTGGCGGCAACTGGGCATTGTCACCCATGAGCACCATTTTGCAGCCTTGGCCGTTATAGACATAGCCGATGAGGTCTTCCAAGAGCCGTCCGCTCCCAAAGATAGAGCCATCGCTGGCATTGCTGATCATTGATGCCTCATCGACGATGAAGACAGTGTTGGTGTGCTTGTTGTCCGCGAGGCCAAAGCTGTCGATGCCGTAGCCCTGCTGACGGTATATTTTGCGGTGAATGGTGTAGGCGGGATGGCCTGAGTAATCGCTGAAGATGTGTGCCGCACGCCCCGTGGGTGCCATCAGCACCGATTTCTTTCCCTGCTGGTGCAGTGCCTTGACGATGGCTCCTGTGAGCGACGTCTTTCCTGTTCCTGCATATCCGCCCAAGATGAACACCGATCGCTCAGGGGCATACAGTAGGAAGTGGGCGAGCGCCACGATAACCAGCATCTGGTCGTTGTTCGGGTCATAGGGCAACCACCGCAGCACGTCCAGCGCCAGTTGTTTCACATGCGGGTCTTGACGGTCGGCACCACCCGTATGGTTGAAGGTATGCAGTCTGTTGTCGTTGTTCATCGCCACAAAAATAACAAAAAATGTGTGTTTTGTTGTTGTTTTCCGCCAAATTGTATTACCTTTGCCGCGCATTTGACGAATGGAGTGATGCTCGAGTGGCTGAAGAGGCACGCCTGGAAAGCGTGTATACGTCAAAAGCGTATCCCGAGTTCGAATCTCGGTCACTCCGCCAAAAAGGACGACAACTGTCGTCCTTTTTTATATCATGAAAACAAGAAATACAAGAGATACAATCTTCATCTTGGTTGTTGTTTTAAAAACAACTGGAACAACTTGGACAACTATCTGATTGATGGACAGTTGTTTGAGTTGTTCCAGTTGTCTATATGGTTTTCTTGTGATGTAGTGGTTTAATCTTCTTTCTTGGCGCGGAGGCAGGAGATGGCAAGGAAGAGGATGAGGGCGATGTACATCACGATGGCGAGCCAGTTGCTGGCGCTGTCGCTCAGGGGGCTGACGTACTTGAAACCGAAGAAGATCATGGCTGCACTGACAACGCCCATGAGGGCACCACCGGCGATGAAACCGCTGGCGAGCAGGGTGCCACGCTCCTTGCGTGCCTTGTTAACGGCCTCGTCCTTGCTGCGGCTGCCGACGAACCAGCTGATGATGGCGCCGACGAGCAGCGGGGCATTCAACTGCAAGGGGATGAACATACCCAGTGAGAAGGGCAGGGCAGGCACCTTGAGCCAGTTGAGCAAGAGAGCGAGGATAGCACCCACACTATAAAGTAACCAGGGGGTCTCACCACCCATCATCAGGGGCTTGATAACGGCTGCCATGGCATTAGCCTGAGGAGCGACCATGGCGTCGGGACCGGTGAAACCATAAGCCTTGTTCAAGATCATCATCACACCGCCAACGGTGGCTGCCGACACGAGGGTGCCGACGAATTTCCACGTCTGCTGATTGGCGGGTGTGGTACCAATCCAGTAACCGATTTTCATATCGGTGACCATACCACCAGCCATCGAGAGTGCGGTGCAGACCACACCACCAATGACCATGGCTGCCACGATACCCTTGGAACCCTCGAGACCGATAGCGACAAAGATGACGCTGGCCACAATCAAGGTCATCAGGGTCATACCCGACACGGGGTTACTGCCTACGATGGCGATAGCGTTGGCTGCCACGGTGGTGAACAGGAAGGCGATAACCAGCACAACCAGGAAGGCCACGATGGTCTGCAGCAGGTTGTGAATGACACCAATATAGAAGAACACGAAGGTCACCAACAGGGCTGCCAACAGGGCGAACACGAGGACTTTCATCGAGATGTCACGCTGGTGACGCTCCACCTCCACGTTCTCTGCCTGACCCTTGAAAGCCTGTCCGGCAAGACCGGCAGCGTTCTTGATGACACCCCATGACTTGACGATGCCGATGATACCGCTCATGGCGATACCGCCGATACCGATGTAACGTGCATAGCCCGCAAAAATCTCGTCAGGAGAATGTAATGGGCTAGACAGAACCGGATCAAAAGTACCGATTACCGGCACAACCACCCACCAGATGAAGGCACTACCGGCAAAGATAATGAAGGCGTAGGGCAAGCCGATGATGTAGCCCAGACCCAGCACAGCGGCACCCGTGTTGATCTTGAAGATCATCTTCACATTGTCGGTAAAGTTCTGCAATGCGGGGATAGCGGCAGTGGTGAGCACCTCTTTCCACCAACCGAAGGTCGAGAGCAGGAAGTCGTACAGACCGCCCACGATACCAGCTATGAGCAGGGGACGGGCCTGGTCGCCGCCCTTCTGGCCGCTGACGAGCACCTGGGTAGTCGCGGTAGCCTCGGGGAACGGGAACTTGCCGTGCATGTCGCTCACGAAGTACTTGCGGAAGGGGATGAAGAACAAAATTCCCAAGCAACCGCCGAGCAATGAACTGAGGAAGACTTCGAGGAAGTTCACAGTGATTTCGGGGTACTCGGCCTGCAGGATGTAGAGGGCAGGCAGGGTGAAGATGGCACCGGCCACGATGATGCCCGAAGCGGCACCGATGGACTGGATGATGACATTTTCGCCCAGCGAGTTTTTGCGCTTGGTTGCTGCGCCAATACCGGCTGCAATGATAGCGATGGGAATGGCAGCCTCAAACACCTGGCCTACCTTGAGGCCCAGATAGGCTGCGGCGGCACTGAAGATGACCGCCATAATCAGACCCAGCGAGACGCTGTAGGGCGTGATCTCGGGATACGTCTTGTCGGGCTTCAAGATAGGGACATATTTTTCCCCGGGCTTGAGCTCGCGCGCGGCGTTCTCGGGCAACGACATGTCGTCTTGCTGTTGTTGAACAATGATTTCTTCGTTTTCCATAAAAAATATTATAGTTTAATAGATGGTTAATCGGGTTAACAAACTGCGAAGATAGGCAAAAAACGTCAACATGCTGCCATAAACGCGGCTAAATGTTGGTTTTTTTTGTGAGATTGAACTTTTTAATTATCTTTGTTGCCAGGAATTAACACCACAATGATTATGAATAAGAGATTTTTATGGTCGGTTCTGGCGGCAATCGCTGTGATGGGAACCATGAGCGCCCAAGGGCATCACGAGGCTTTTTGCAGTGAGCAGGTGCTTCTCGAGGACCTGGCTGCCTATATAGACACCATGCGTCCTGTTGAACCAGCGGTGCGGCTGTTCTATACCAACCTGATAAACAATCCCACTCACAGCTACCGCATCGAGCATCTTGACGTGGGCTTCAATGGCTGCACGGGCCGCGTGGACGAAAAAGTTGTCATGGCCGATGGCACCAAGCGTGATAATGTGTTCATTTTTAATGATCAAGGCTTGCTCACCCAGTCCACCATTCAAGGTTCCAAGGGCAACAAGACTGTGACGGATTACACCTATTCCTATGACGAGGTCCTGGGTTTCACCCTCAAGCAGAGCAAGAGCAAGAACCGCACCATCAACTTTGCGCCCATCTATGGGGAACATGGTCGCCGTGAGTCCATCAAGGGCAGCAACGGCCAACGCCAGGACTACACCTACAATGAGCAAGGACACCTCACCAAGCTTATTGTCACCCCTGCCAAGGGTAACAAGCGCACCCTTCTCTATCAGGGCGGTTATATCGTGCGTGAGGAAGTCGGTGGCAAGGTCTATCGTTACCACTATGACTTTGACACGGCAACCGGCAAGAAATTCCTCATCTCCATTGAGGAGTTGAAGGGTAGCGAGGTGGTGCATGTGCGCACCTTTGACTATGACATCGACACCCACGGACGCTACACGCGCGTGAGTGTCGCCCTCGACGGCAAGCACCAGATGCTGATCACGAGGAGTTACAGTGCCAATTAGGCTTTAGCGCTAGAAACTAGAGACTAAAACAATAAAACCCGCTGTATTATCGTTAATAATGAAATAGCAACGCGATTTCATGAAACGAATTCTATATATAGTAGTGGGTTTACTACTCGCATCGTTGTCTTTGTCGCTGACATCCTGCAAGGGCCCTAAGCTCAAGGATGCCGATGAGGCTTATGACCGTGGCGAGTATTTTGACGCCGCAACCATCTACCGCAAACTGTACAACCGATATAACCGCAAGGAGGACGCTTGGCTGCGTGGAGAACTGGCCTTCCAGTTGGGCATGTGCCACTTGAAACTCAATCAAGGTAACCGTGCCTCGGCGGCATTCCAGAATGCCCTCCGCTATGAGCATGAAGATTCAACCACGTTGTTGAGGCTGGCTCAGGCACAGCAGCGCGAGGGGCAGTATGCCGCTGCCATCAAGAATTACCAAGCGTACTTGGACCTGGATCCCGACAACTGGGAGGCGCTGGTGGGTATTCGCGGCTGTGAACTCGCTCCCCAGTGGAAAGAAGAAGGCTCGCGCTATATTGTCAAGCAGGACAAGGTGTTGAACTCGCGTCGTGCTGACTACTGTCCCATGTTTCTGGACAAGAACCTGGAGTATGTTTATCTCACCTCGACCAACGAAAAGTCCACAGGTGAACTGCGCAGCGAAATCACGGGAACCAAGAAAGGTGATATCTACGTGTCCAAGCGAGACGAGAAAGGTAACATGACGCGGCCCGAGGTCGTGGACGGCGGCTTGAATACCGAGCATGACGAGGGTGCCGCTGCTTTCTCGCCCGACGGCTCGACCATGTATCTGGCCCGTGCCGTGCGCCAAGACTGGCCCACAACGGTTGAAATCTATACCAGCTCCCGCAGCGAGGCCAAGTGGAGCGCCCCGCAGAAGTTTGAAATCACGGCCGACACATTGAGCAATTACAGTGATCCTTGTGTCAGCCCCGATGGCCAGTGGCTCTACTTCGCCAGCGATATGCCTGGTGGCCAGGGAGGCATCGACATCTGGCGTATCAACCTCAAGGACAAACACGGCACCCTGGAGAATCTGGGTCCGCAAATCAATACCAAGGGTGACGAGCGCTTCCCCAACATGCGCACCGACAGCCTGTTGTATTTTGCAAGTAACGGACATCCCGGCATGGGCGGACTGGACTTGTTTGTGGCCACATTGCAGCCGCGAGACGAGAAAAACCGTCATGCGATGGATCGTTGGGTGATTGAGAACATGGGAGTTCCGATGAACTCGTCGGCCGATGACTTCGGCATAACCTTCGGTAAAGGTGAGAGCGGTTACTTCACGAGTAATCGTGGTGATGCGCGTGGCTATGATCACATCTTCACCTTTATCAAACCTGATTTGCAGATATGGATTTCGGGATATGTGGTGGATAAGGACGATGAGCCCGTGCCCAATGCGGTAATCCGCATCGTGGGTGATGACGGCAGCAACCAGAAGACCGCCGCCAAGCCCGACGGTTCATTCCGCTTCGACCTGAAGCGTGGTGTCAAGTATGTGATGTTGGCGGGAGCCGAGGGCTATCTCAATTCCCGTCAGGAGTTTGTGAGCGACAGCGCCGAGGAGGATGCTGAGTATAATGTGGATTTTGTTCTCGCAGCCATGTTCAAGGCTCAGATTATCGAGAACATCTTCTATGACTATGACAAGGCTGTCTTGCGTGACGAGTCCAAGCTGGCTCTCGACAGCATGGTCATGTTGCTGAAAGACCATCCCAACATCGTCATCGAGATGGCATCGCACACCGACCGCATCGGCAGTGAGAAGTACAATCAGGGATTGTCGCAGCGCCGAGCCCAGAGCGTCGTGGATTACCTCATCGAGAACGGTATCCCGAAGGAGCGTCTCAAACCTGCCGGCTACGGAAAGTCGCGTCCCAAGACGGTGACCAAGCGCATCCACAGCCAGTATCCGCAATTTGAGGAAGGCGTAACGCTTACCGAGGAGTTCATCAAGACGTTGAGCAAGGAGGATCAACAGGCCGCCGACCAAATCAACCGGCGCACCGAGTTCCAAGTCATCGACACAGAATACCAATACTGACAATAAAAACCGCCCATGAGGCGGTTTTTTATTGTTTGAGTCTGGAATCCCTGAAAATCCAGTTGTGTTGAATGAGGTTACTTGCCGATGCAGTAGTAGGTGAATCCCAGGCTTTCGAGTTCAACGATGTCATAGACGTTGCGGCCATCGATGACAACAGGTGCTTTCATCAGTTTCTTGACCGTCTGCCATGCGGGAATGCGGAACTGGCGCCACTCGGTGAGCAGCAGCACAGCATCGGCACCCTTGACAGCGTCATACATGTCGAGGCCGCAATACACGTTGCTCCATCGGCGCTTGGTGGCATTCATGGCCACAGGGTCATAGACGCGCACATTACAGCCCGCCTCCATGAGCAGGTTGATCGTGTCGATGGCTGGAGCAGCACTCATGTCATCGGTCTCGGGCTTGAAGCTCAGTCCCCACAGAGCGATGGTCTTGCCCTCAAGGTTTCCCTTGTAGTGATTCTGCAGTTTCTTGAACAGGATGCGTTTCTGCCTGTTGTTGACATTCTCCACAGCCTTGAGGATTTCCATATTATAGTTGTGCTCGCTGCCAATCTTGATGAGGTCATTGATGTCTTGCGGGAAGAGCGTTCCACCGTAGCCGCAGCCGGGGAAGATGTACTTGGGGCCAATTCGGCTGTCAGTTCCCACGCCATGTCTCACCACATTCACGTCGGCGCCCACAATTTCGCACAGGTTGGCAATCTCGTTCATGAAGCTCACGCGGGTAGCGAGCATCGATGTGGCGGCATACTTGATCATCTCGGCCGTGCGGGTGTCGGTGTAGATGACCGTGCGGTTGTTGTGCATCAGGATGGTGCGGTACAGGCGCTCCATGGCCTGACGTGCGCTGGGCGTCTCGGTGCCGATGACGATGCGGTCGGGCTTCATGAAATCCTTGATGCCATTACCCTCGGTGAGGAAGTCGGGGTTGCTGGCCACGTCAAACTTGAAGTCGGCACCTCGCGCTTCCAGGGTCTCGGTAATGATTTTGGTCACATGCTGAGCTGTTCCCACGGGAACCGTTGATTTGATGACAAACACCGTGTAGCGAGTGATGTTTTCGCCAAAGTCCTTGGCGATTTCCAGAATCGGCGTCAAGTCGGTCGAGCCGTCCTCGCTGGCGGTGGTGTCGATGGCGCAGAAGACGAAGTCCTGGTCGATGAATCCCTGCTTGTAGTCGCTCGAGAATGTCAACCGCTTGTCGGTGACGTTGCGGTTAATCATGTTGTCGAGCCCGGGCTCATAGATGGGGATGGCGCCATACACCAGGCGGTTGATTTTTTGGCTGTCACGGTCCACGCAGGTCACGTTCACGCCCAGGTCGGCGAAGCATGTGCCGCTCACCAGACCCACATATCCTGTTCCTACTATCGAAACGTTCATAGTGTTGAATTCTTGATGATGATGTAATTAATCTGCAAATATAGGTAGTTTTTAGCAAAATTTCTTGTGTTTTTCATTAAAAATTGCTAAGTTTGCCCATTCTAAGACAGATAAAACGTATTCATGCAAAATATCGAATATTAATCAAGTTGTTTAACCTATTAATTTATAGACAATGAAAAAGTATTTAGCAGAATTAGTGGGTACTTTTGTACTGACGTTCTTGGGTTGCGGTGCAGCCGTCAGCTTGGGGTGTGACACGGCAGTTGTAGCAGGTACTCCTGCAGTTATCGGTACAGCCATCGCCTTTGGTTTGGCCGTCGTGGCCATGGCCTACACCATCGGAGGCATCAGCGGTTGCCACATCAACCCTGCCATCTCGCTGGGCTGTTTCCTGAGTGGCCGCATGAGTGCCAAAGATTGTGGCATGTACATTGTGTTCCAAGTCATCGGTGCTATCCTTGCTGCAGCCGTGCTTTGCGTGCTGGCAGGATGTGACAGCGGATTAGGAGCTAACGGATTGCAGACCCTTCAAGATATAGGTCCAGCCGGGAAAGTTTCGGTAACCACGGGCTTGATTGCCGAGATTGTCCTCACCATGCTCTTTGTGCTCGTTGTGCTTGGTTCTACCAGCAAGACCAACGGCGCCACCAACAACTTCGCAGGCCTTGCCATCGGTCTGTCGCTGATTCTCATCCACTTGGTGGGCATCCACTACACGGGCACAAGTGTTAATCCCGCCCGTTCTATCGGTCCCGCTCTGTTCGCCGGTGGCGATGCTTTGAAGGAACTGTGGATCTTTATCGTTGGCCCGTTCATCGGTGGTGCACTGGCAGCTTGCATCTGGAAAATCATCGGCTGCGACTGCTGCAAGAAAGCTGAGGAATAAGCACATCGCTTTAAATACAATTTGGCGGTTCTCGCGTGCCACAATTGGCCCAAAGAACCGCCAAATATTATCATGCCGATTCACAAGGCATCAGGTGATATTTAAGCCCAGATATTGGACGATGAGAAAAATATCAAGTCAATTTGTTCATCATGTAAACTTATTGAAGCGACTGGCGCTTGTCTTGCTGTTGCTGTGCTTTGTTGTGAAGCAGAGCGGCGCAGTTGAGAATTCTCCCCATCAACTCAGCAATCCGCAGTGGCTGAAATTGCCGACCGATTCACTCATGAAGTTGGGTGGCTATTACTTGAGCAAGCGTAATATCCCCGACAGCGCTTACCTGTGCTTCAGTATCATCATTGGCCGTTACCATGAGAACCAGCTGAAAAAGGAGGAATTGAAATTTGCCACTCGCGCCATGCACGACATGGGGGTACTTCATGCGAGAGTTTATTATGATTATATGAAAGCCAACACTTACCTGTTGATGGGCCGGGATTTGGCCATGAAGTGCAATGATTCAATTGATATTCCGCTTTTTTCCAGTTCATTAGCTTACCTATATCTGACCAATTCCATTTTGAGTCCGGAAAGCACCGATTATACAATAATTATCGAGCAATACAAGAGAGCGTTTCATGAGGCTGTCAATGTAAGAAACTTGAAAATCCTGCCGACAATCTGTATTAACGTCATGAATGTGGCTTTTGATGAAGACATGCTTCCCATGATTGACGGGGAAATAGAGACCTACAGCCAACTGGAAATGCCTGATACGATAATTCGTCATGATTACTGCAAGGCACTGTGTCACGGCATGCTTTTATGGCAACAAGGCGAGCAGGAGCAAGCGATTGAGACGTTTAAATCCTTGCCCGTTTCACACATACTTCCCCGGCATAACCAGATAGAGTTTGAGTATATAAAGCATGAAATTCTCTATCATGCGTTCTTGAAACGTAAAGACCATGTAGCCACTCTGGCCGAAATCCAAGCGGTGGAAAACTTGGCTATCCATGAGAACTTGCCCGTATGCCTGACCGATGTTTACCGCTACTATTACCTGTTTTACCGTGGTCAGAACAATCAGGCGCTTGCAGACAAATACGAACTGATGTGGCATCGCCAGCGGGACAAGGTCATCCAGCAAACCCACTTTAATGACATGCGGGATGCCGACTTCATGATGCAGATGGGCAAGAAAGATGAGCAGATGCGGAACATCGAGCACAAGCGCAGGGTGCAACAGGCTATCCTCTGGGCGATAGTGGCTACGATGCTCCTCGTGTTGGGGCTCTTGTGGATGCTCCATCGCAAGTATCGGCAGGTGAATGAGCAAAACCAGGTGCTCTATCACAAGATACAGGAATCGTTGGCTGCCGAGGATACTTTGCGGCAACTGCATGCCCAAAGTGCGCCTGCTGTCGAGAAACCCAAGTACCAGCACACACCCCTTGACGAGGACACCCGTGCAGCACTCATCGAGCGCATCAGACGTGTGCTGGAGTCATCGCCCGAGGTATTTAGCGACACCTTTTCGCTGGACCGTCTGAGCGAACTGGTAGAGGCCAAGCACAGCAACTACGTGTCACAGGTCATCAATGAACACTTCGGCTGCAACTTCAATGCAATGGTCAACGACCGTCGCATCAAGGAAGCCTGCCGTCGCATGAGTGATGTCGAGCACTATGGCAACCAGACCATCAAAGCCATCGCCCAAAGCGTCGGCTTCAACTCACACTCCAACTTTGTCAACACCTTTAAAAAATTCACCGGCCTCACCCCCTCGGCCTATCTAAAACTCACCCGCACCCATCCTGATAACGAATAACGCCGCGAACACGAGAGGAGCATACCAAATGACGAGTATGGCCAGCCTGGTGGAGTGGCAGACGCCCGAAGGGCGGCTCATCGCAGATGACGAGTAGGGCTAGTCTAATGGAGTGGCAGACGCCCGAAGGGTGATTCATCGCAGATGACGAGTAAGGGCAGTCTAGTGGAGTGGCAGACGCCCGAAGGGCGGCCCTTTGAGTAACCCCCAGTAAATCAGGCGACCGAGCGTAGCGCGGGAGTCTGATTCACTGGGGGTGATGGCAGAACTGTCCTCTACGTCGCCCTTTGGGCGACCCCATTACGGCTGTTGCTTGGGGTCGCCTTCAGCGACTGGCCTCGACAGGTTATACCGGCGGTGATGCTGCCGCCCTCGCTCCGCTCGGTTGCCAGCATTACCGCCGGTTACTCAGAGGACACCCTCCGGGTGATTCATGACAGATGTCGCATTAGAGGGCCAGTCTGGTGGAATGGCAGACGCCCGAAGGGCGGCGTTTCCGCTCGGTTGCCAGCATTACCGCCGGTTACTCAGAGGACACCCTCCGGGTGATTCATGACAGATCTTGCGTCTCTACATGTCTGGGATGAGGATATTCGTTGAGATTTTTGCGTCTCTACGTTGTCTCGGGTGGTTTTTCGCATTTTGGGTTATTGGGTTGGGTTTTAGGGGGTTGGGTGGATGACGGGGTTCTATCTTGCAAGATAGAACCCCAAGAAAGGTGCTGTTTTGTAAGATGGTCAGGATTGGGGGTAAAAAGTTTTGGTGCTTATTTTTGTTAAGGGTAACTTTGCGACAAGCAATTCATTTTTTTTACTAACCTCTTAATTACAATCATTATGAGAAAAATCCACATGACAAAACTGTTGATCAGCGCATGGATGCTGATGGTGGGCTTTGCTGTTCAGGCACAGAGTTATACCGAAATGATAGGCAAGACGTTTGACAGTACAAAAGCAGCTCATTTTGGCACGGATTTGTCCAAGATGAACAAGCATGAGTATGGGCACATGACTGTCTATACACCCAAGCAAGAGTTCAAGGCTCCCAAGCAAGCTGGTTCCGGTGAGGTGACCTTGACCTTCAACCTGGTCTATGACCCTGCAGTGTTTATGCCACCATATGAAGGAGTAAAAGTTGTCAATGAAAGCTATAATAGAAACTTCACTTGGATGGGTGATGATAACATTACTGTGACAATTCCTCCTGGCACCTATGATTTCATCGTCTATTTCCAGACAATGGAGACAGGCGCAAGATATTATGTTATCCGTGAACAGGTAGAAGTCACCGAGGACGCTAGTTTTAAAATTAATGCCCAAGAAGCAACTAACCACATCTCAATCATCAATTACGGACCTGATGGGAACATATTCCAACATGGAATGGTAAGAATGGATGAACAAACAGGAGAATGGCTGTTTATCGAGGAAGGTAATGTCGATTTCACTTATATTGGGGCTAATGTATACTTGAAAGGTGTTGGTTTAGTTGGACAAAATCAGATGTATGTTTCTGGTTGGTGGCCAGAAGGGTTGCGAACAGTTCCTTTTGGTGAATACTATGTAAATGATGTAAGCGACCGCTATGTCTTCACTCAGTCAAGGATTGGTCAAGGAAATGGAACTGAAACCTCCCTAAAGGAGTGGTATCTAAGCTATTTTTCAGCAGACAATGTGAAAGCAGGTGCCTTGGAGAACAATCCTGAAGACTACGTTTTGTGCCAAGAGAACTATCAGTATTCACCTCATGGCCAATCCCAGGACATTGGCTCTGGTTGTGGAATGCGCATCTATCACTTAATGAATGGTTATTATGATGGCTTCGAATCTTTGGATGTGCAGGACTTAATCCAGAGAAAACCCGAGACATTTTCAATTGACGTATTCAATAGTATGCCATCAGAAGATCCATGTTATGATGGATTGAATCTATTAGTAGGGACCAGATTTGAAGACAATTATATAACCACAGAAACGCCATGGGGAGAGGAAACTCTTGAATGTTCTGGACAGACATTTTGCACCCCTTATACCATTGAAAATGGCAACCAAGTGTTCAAGAATATAGGCCATTTTAATAGTGGTGGTATGCCAATTGGCAAGACAGGTATTATAATCGGAGATTACTTAAGAGATCTATTATTGCCAGCACCTGAAGCATTCACCTATCCTACTGACGAAAGGTTAGGTATTATCGGAGATAATTGTCCAATAAATGCTGTTAAAGTTATCAGTTATTTCTATCAATATCGAGCAATGGTCTTTGAGAGCAACTATGTCGGTAGATACGGTGAGACACGTAGGTGCGATGGTGATGAAACCACTTTTACTTTTAAATTTAATGGGGAGGAAATCGAGGACCCGATTCATTGGTCTCCAGAGGACAAGGGCATCTGGGAATTCACTGTCACCAACACCAATATCGTGGTTGACGGGCTGCAAGGCGAGAACAAGACGGTAGTCTATTATGACGAGACCAACGAGGAGAGCACCTGCCCTGGCATCGAGATGCTGCACTTCCGCAGCGAGGATGGAATCACTGACCGTTTTGCCACTGCTGCCGATGGCGTGATGGAGTTTATGGGTGGTGACTTTAAATTCAATTACCATCCCGAGTTCTGGGATGGCGTCTATGAATGTCAGCCGATGGATGTAACGGTAGAGTATTCACCCTACGGTGAGGAGAACTGGAGAACGCTGGCTGTAGAGGAAGTGCCCGAGCTGTTCAAGATGCCAGGTTGGGGCTACTTCTATCGCGCTTCACTGGCCGACGTGACGGGCAAGGCCACCCAGGGCTGGTTTGACGTGCGCTTCAAGTTGCAGGATGAGGTCGGCAACTGGCAGGAACAGGTGGTAAGTCCCGCCTTCCGCATCGATGACCTCGTCAGCACGGGAGTCGAAGAAGTGGAGGCTGCAGGCGACGCCCGCGAAGTGGCCCGCTACAGCGTGGATGGCCGCCAGTTGAGCGCACCGCAACCGGGCCTGAACATCGTCAGGATGTCGGACGGCACATCGAGGAAAGTCTGGGTGAAGTAACCTCAAGAAAGTAACGATAATTTCTCATCAACCCAAGGCGGCAAGACCATTCTTGCCGCCTTGATTCGATGATGCAATAGTGAAAAAATGTGAATTATTTTGTTGGTTTTGTGGGGAGTTTGTAATTTTATAGCCTAAAATCATGCGAGAGTGAAACCGCATTATTCATTATTATATTAACAGTTATCATTATGAACTACAAGATTATTGACATTGAGGGTATTGGCGAAGTGTATGCTCCCAAATTGATTGCCGCAGGCATTGAGACCGTCGAGCAGTTGCTCGATGCATGTGAAGCTCCCACGGGACGCAAAATCATCGCCGAGAAGACCGGCATCAGCGAGAAACTGATTTTGAAGTGGACCAACCATGCCGACCTGTTCCGCATCGATGGCATCGGCCCGCAATTTGCCGAGTTGCTCGAGGCATCAGGTGTCGATACGGTCAAGGAACTGCGTCACCGCGTGGCTGCCAACCTCGCTGCCAAGGTGGCTGAGGTCAACGAGGAGAAGCACCTGTGCGGCCGTGTGCCCGCCGAGGTCGAAATTCAGAAGATGATCGACCAGGCCAAGGAACTTCCTCCCCGCATGACCTATTAATCGTTAACGTCATCAATGACATGACGTTGTGTCATAATTCGCACCTAAAACTTTGGGGGTTGTTGCAAAACTGTCGCCTTGAATTTTAATCGCGCTATCGCGCGAGAAATTAAGCAAAATTATAAATAAAATTAAAATAAAAATTTATTTTGTTTAATTTTTATACAAATTTTTGTTTAATTTCTCGGCCGTTAGGCCGATAATAATTGTGTCGATTGGAGTTATGCAACAGCCTCGAATGCTACCAGTTGCCAATTATGATACAGCGTCATATTTCTGTTTTTCTCTTATTCGTGTTCAAGTCTTGCCAATCGCGCATGCACTTCAAATCCCATTTCAGCCCTAACGGGCTTTAACACGCATGTATGGAAAATGGACTTACTGGATGGTGACCTCGCCGCAGAGGTCGCTGGCCATGTATTTCTTGACCATGTTGGGAGTGTAGCCTTGTCCGAAAAGGAACATCAGTTTGGTGATGGCTGCCTCGCTGGTGATATCGTAGCCGCTGATGACGCCGGCGTCCAACAGGCTCTTGCCGGTCTCGTAGAGGGAACAGTTCACGTCGCCGCTGACACACTGGGTCACGTTGACGATGACAATGCCGCGCTCCACAGCCTCGCGGATGCATTTGATAAACCAGGGATGGCTCGGGGTGTTGCCTGCACCGTAGGTCTTGAGTATGATGCCCTTGATACCGGGGGTGTGCAGCAGGTAGTCGAGCGTTTGCTGGGTCATTCCGGGATTGAGTTCCAGGAACATGACATTGCTGTCCATGTCGGTGCACACCTTTAACGGACGCGGAGGCATCTTTCTCAATCTGGCCTCGTTGTATTCAATGTCTAGACCTATCTCGGCCAGGTGGGGGTAGTTGAAACTCTTGAAGGCGTTGAAGTTGTCGGCACTCATCTTGGTTGAACGGTTGCCGCGCCACAAGTAATTCTCGAACAGGATAGCGACTTCTTGAACACGTGGACGACCCTTCTCATCGATCGCGGCAGCTACCTGCAGGGCGGTGATGAGGTTTTCCTCACCGTCGGTGCGCACCTCGCCGATGGGCAGTTGCGAGCCCGTGATGATGACGGGCTTGCTCAAGTTCTCGAGCATGAAACTCAAGGCCGATGCCGTGAAGGCCATCGTGTCGGTACCATGCAGCACGACGAAGCCGTCGTAGCGGTCGTAGTGCTCCTCGATGGCCAATGCGATATCGCGCCAGTGCGACGGGTCCATGTTAGAGCTGTCGATGGGCGGGTCGAACTGGATGTTGTCGATATCGTAGTGCAGTTTCTTGACCTTGGGGACATTGTCAATCAGGTGTGAGAAGTCAAAGGGTTGCAGGGCATGAGTTTCGGGATTCTCGATCATGCCGATGGTGCCACCGGTGTAGATGATGAGTATTCTGGGTCGTTTCATGATCATGGTATGGTCTTAGTTTTTTTGTTTGTTCCCGCTGGCGGGTGTATCCTTTTTCATGAGTTCAGCACCACGGGCGAAAGCCTTGGAGAAGAACAGCATGTGGAAATCGAGCGAATTCACCCAGTAGTCCCAGCTGTGGCGTCCGGGGCGCACGGTGAAGTCATGATTGATGCCTTCCTTCACGAGCTGGTCGTGCAGGGCAATGTTATTCTTAATGAAAATGTCATTCAAGCCATCGTCGATGATGATGTTCTGAGCAGGCTTTAGCGTGCTTGTCTTCAACAGTTTGACCTGGTTGCACACTGCATGGTCGCGCCAGCGTTGCTCGTTGCCTGCATAGACGCCCAAGCGGTCCTTGATGTGCCAGCTGTTAGGGTGTTGAGTGATGTCCATGCACCCGCTCATGCTGCCGCAAGACCAGAACACGTCCTGATGGCGCCATGCCAGGAACAGTGCACCGTGGCCACCCATGCTTAAGCCGGTGATGGCCCGCATGTAGCGGTTGGCGTAAGTCCGGTAGTGACTGTCGATATACTCCACCAGTTCCTTGCTCACATAGGTCTCGAACTGCATCTTAGGATCCACAGGCGAGTCAAAGTACCAGCTGTCCTGTCCGTCGGGGCAAACGATGATCACGCCATATTGATTGGACAGGCGGTTCAGGTCAGCCTTGTGCGACCAGTCGTTGTAGCAACCTTGCGCGCCGTGCAGCAGATAGAGCACGGGGTAGGATGTCTGTTGAGCGTCTTCGGCGAAGTACTGCTTGGGCACTACAACCACATTCTTGATGTCCCGTCCCATCGCAGCGCTTCTCACTTTGATGGTGTCGCCCTGAGGGTGAGGTTTTGCGCTTTGCTGTTGTGGCGTTGCTTTCTGTTCGGCCTCAGCCGTTGGTGTAGTGTGTGCACAAGCACCGGCTGTCATGAATAACATCGTGACAGCGAGAAGTATCGTTCTCAGTAAGGTCTTTTTCATTGCTCTTTATTTTTTATTGGTCGTTTTTTCTTGAAGAAATCGGTCATCAACTTGCCACACTCATCGGCCAAAACTCCACTGGTGACGATGGTCTTGGGGTGGAAGGGGGCGGTGCACATGGTGTGATAGCCGCGCTTGTCATCGCTCGCACCATACACGATGCGGGATATCTGACTCCAGGCCAAGGCTCCAGCGCACATCAAGCAGGGCTCGACGGTGACATACAAGGTGCAGTCAGTCAGGTACTTGCCGCCAAGTGTTGAGGCTGCGGCCGTGATGGCTTGCATCTCGGCATGAGCGGTGACATCAGTCAGGGCTTCGGTCAGGTTGTGGCCGCGCCCGATGACGCGTCCCTTGCTCACGATGACGGCCCCGATGGGCACCTCGTCGCGTTCCAGTGCCCGATGTGCCTCATCCAGCGCCATGCGCATGAATCTGATATCTGTATCCTCGTTCTTTATCATCAGTTCAACAACACTTTGCGTACCAAATCACCCACTTTCACGATATACACTCGCTTGCCAGGCAGACTGATACAGTTATTGACGGCAGGTCGCTCGTACCACAAATTGCCGTACACGTCATAAATGAATGTCCACATCCCGTGGGTGTCCCCGTCGATATAGATGGTGCCGTCAAGGCCCAGGATGTTCACGTCACCCTCGGGCCTGGGCTCCTCGATTTCCTCGATGGCTGTGGGCTGAGCGGTGGCGACCAGTTGCAGGTCCTCTTCATCATACATCAGGGTTGTGGGGACTACCAGATAGTCGGTGCTCTCAGCACCAATAGGCAGAAAATAGCGGTCGGCAGCAGTGATGGCTGTCAAATAGCCGTCAGGGCCGTAGATTTTATAGGCCAGCCTGTTGCCCAGAGTGAGTGCCGTCCAATTCTCTCCCACGTTTTCCTGCTGCATGAGCGGAGTCACTGCCAAACCCTCGTCAACCCATAACGAGAACAGGTCCTCATCGCCCCATAGGGGGTCGTCTTGATAACTGTTGGTCGTTGCTGCGTCAGGAAGCATCACATGGATGTTCTCGCATCCCTCAAAGGCATTATCGTCCATGGTGAGGGGTGGGGTGGAGGCGTCACTGTAGATTTCATTCAGATTGGTACAGTAGCCGAAAGCCTTTTCTCCGATGTATTGCAGTGAAAAAGGCAGGAAGATGGTGCGCAGGTTCACGCAGTCCTCAAAGGCCCCTGCACCAATGTCGGTCACGCCTTCGGGCAATACCAGGTTGGTGATAGCGGTGCCCGCCAGCATATAACGGCTCACAGCGGTCAATCCAATGGGCAGGGTGATATTGGTCAGGCTCTCGGCATCGGCGAATGCGGCCTCTCCGATCATGGTGATGCTGTTGGGAATCTGCACCTCGGTCACGTCCGATTGCCAAAACGCTCTGGGTGCGATGGCTGCCACGTCATAGTTCACGCCATCGCAGTACACCTTCTCGGGCAAGATGATGCAGCCCTCATAGGTGTTCACGCCGTTGACAAAGGCGGGAGCGACAGCCACCTGGGTGTCGCTGATGATATTGTAGAGAATGCCGTTCGCCTCGATGTCTTGCGCATGGCCGTTGAGGCCTTGGATGGACAGCAAGGCAATCAACATCAATATGTTGAATATCTTTTTCATGTGATTACTCTCGATAATAGACACGCTTGACACGAGGAGAAACACTCGTCAAAATCTCGTAAGGAATGGTGTCTCGTGCCTCGCTCAGTTGCTCGACCGGCACATGGTCGCCGAAGATTTCGACCGTGTCACCCACCTTGCAGGGCACATCTGTCACATCGATCATCACGGCATCCATGCACACGTTACCCACGGTGGGGCACAACTTGCCGCCTACCCACATGTTCACTCGTCCGTTGCCGAAGTGGCGGTCAAATCCGTCGGCATAGCCGATGTTGACTGTGGCAATGCGGCTGTCCCGTTCGAGCAGTCCGTGGCGACCGTATCCGATAGTCGTTCCTGCAGGCCACTCCTTGATGCTGATGATGATCGAGCGCAACGCTGAAACGGGCATCAGTGCATCCTCACTGCCGTCAAAGAGTGTTTTGATGCCATAAAGCCCGATGCCGATGCGCACCATGTCGTATTGCCGCTCGGGGAAACGGACAATGCCGCTGGTGTTGAGCACATGGCGCAGGATGTGATGGCCGAAGGCTTGTTGCAGCAAGTCGCTGCAGTTGTCGAAGTATTCAAACTGGTGCTGCGTGTATTCATCTTGAGCAGGTTCATCGGCAACGCTCAGATGGGTGAATACCGAGGCCGGGAAGATGACATCCTGTTTCTTCAACAGTTCAATGAGGTCAGGCAATTGCTCACGTGTGAATCCCAACCGGTGCATGCCGCTATCGATTTTGATGTGTACAGGGAAACCGTGCACACCATATCGGGCACCCTCCTTGATGAGGTCTTGCGCCATTTCCAGATTGTAGAGTTCTGGCTCCAGCCTGTATTGGAACATGGCTTTGTAATTCACGCCGTTAGGGTTCAGCACGATGACCGGCATGGTGATGCTGGCCTTGCGCAGTTCCACACCCTCGTCCTGCACAGCCACAGCGAGGTAGTCACAGCCGCAATCCTGCAAGGTCTTGGCAATCTCATAACTGCCGGCGCCATATCCGCTTGCCTTGACCATGCCGATGGTCTTGGTCTCGGGCTTAATCAATGACTTGAAGAACTTGAAATTGTGTGACAAGGCATTGAGGTCCACCTCCATGACCGTGATGTGTTGCTTGGCCTCGAGCAGGTCGATGATCTGGCTGAAACCGAAACTGGGATCTCCCTTGATTAGGACTGTTTCATCGGAAAAATCGCCCTTGGCTATATCATGAATGAATTCCTGGACATCGTTGTAGAAACCGGTTTGAATCATGTCGTCAAAGCAATGGCTGTAGCGGCACATCTCCTTACCGATACCAATCAGGCGTTTCACACGCTTGGTCTTGAGCAGTTCGCTCACTCTGATGTATAATTCGTCTCCACTATAGGTTTCGGTAGCCAAGTCACTCAAGATTACTGTGCAAGGCCTGTTACCCGCACGTCGTGTCATGAAATTGAGTGCGGGCGTGAGCGAATTGTAGTCGCTGGTGTAGCTGTCAACGATGACGGTGCAGTTGTTCACTCCCTCGATGACGTTGAGGCGTGTTCCCACCGGGGTCAACCTCGCCATGCGCTCGGCAATGACGTCAGGCTCCAATCCCATGTGCAGTAGTACCGACAGGCATGTGATGGCATTGTCCAGGTCGCGGTCGGCGGTGAAGGGAATGGTCACCGCGCCAGAGTTGCCGTCATAGGTGTAGTTGAGTGTTGTTGAGTTCTCGGTGCGCAAGGTGTTGTCGACCTGTAACGGGGCTTCGCAGTGGTTGCGGGACCATGACATCACGATTGCCACATCACTCTCGAGCAGCGGAGCAATGGTATGGGTCACCAGCGGGTCGTCGGCACAATAGACAACGCACTCGCAATTAAATAGGATTTTGACCTTTTCTTGGGCCTTCTGCTCCATCGACGAGAAACCGTCGTTGTGCTCACTGCCCAGGTTGGTGATGATGCCGATAGTGGGCCGAATCATGGCCTGCAGATTATCCATCTCTCCGGTGGTGGAGATGCCGGCCTCGATGATGGCTAGGTCGGTGTTGTTGTCGATGTCCCACAACGACAGCGGAACACCAATCTGCGAGTTGTAACTGCGTGGCGACCTCACGATGCGGTAATCGTCCTTGAGCAACTGGTAGAGCCACTCTTTGACTGTCGTTTTGCCACGACTGCCTGTGATGCCGATGACCGGCAACTCACGGAAGCGTCGCCTGTGGAACATCGCCAACGCCTGCAATGCGTCGAGCGGTGAATCCACGGCAATATAATTGGCCGCAGCGTATTCGGGCAAGGTGTAATAGTCGCTGGCCACGACAAAGTTGCGAACACCCTTGACGTAGAGGTCGGGAATGTAGTTGTGCCCGTCTCCAGCCTCGGTACGCAGGGCGAAAAAGATGGTCTCCTCGGGTGCGGTGAGTGAACGGGAGTCGGTAAGCAACTGGCTCACGATGGCATCCTCGTCAATGATATGCCCGCCGGTAACATCGAGCACATTGTATATTTCGGTGATTGAATAGTTCATAGTCGGTCAAGTGCTTTTTGCAGGTCTGGGTTCTGGGACAGATAGGGATATTCCTTAATCAGGTTGCGGATAACAATAGCCGTGTCGGTGTTGAAACGGTCCATGGCCTCGCGATTGGCGCTCATGTGCCTGTGCTGCAGCCGTTTGCTTACCCTCTCGCAGCGGGCCACGGCAAGTGCGCTGTGGTCGTCGAGATAGGTCGCTTGAAAGGCTTGCCAGATGTATTCCACAGCGACATCGCTGGGATGCACCATGTCACTGGAATAGAAGCGGTAATCCCGCAGATCATCCATCATGATTTCAAAGGCGGGGAAATAGTCGCAATAATCTCGATGCCGCGCGATGGTCTCTTGGATGGCTACACGCAACGAGGCCTTGCTCAGTGAGTTGATGTCGAGCCCGTCGGCGATGTGGCGGATGGGACTCACGGTGAAGATGATTTTTAACTCGGGATTGAATTGGTGAAGGCGTTTAACCATTTCGTCAAGTTCCCTGGCCATCTCGCTGACTGTTGCCATTTTGCGCTCAAACTCGTGCTGGGGAACCTTGTGGCAGTTGGCGACAACCTCTCCTGTGGATTTCAGGCGATAGACAATGGCCGTGCCCAACGTGATGGTGAGCATCAGCGCCTGCTTCAAGGCAAGGTGGCCTTGCTCAATGCGCTCGTTCATCCGGTCGATGGTGACCTGCTTGTCGGGCATGGAATGGCGCGAGTGGAAATCGAAACTGTTCCACACACCGCTCTGCATGAACAGTTCTTGGCCGGCCACCGGTCGTTGCTCAATCAGGCGTTGCACGCCCCGTGCAATACTCATGGGGTTGTAGAGTGTCCCCATGGGATTAACTGTGGCATGGAAGAGCGCACCGTGCATCTTGGCTCCGATGTTGTCGCTGAAGCATGACCCTAACAACACCACATGGTCGCTGTGGTGCAGCCAGCCACGGTTCTCGCCCGTCTTCACTGTCGTCCTGAACTCCATTGTAAATCAGATAATGGTTGTTTTAACTAGCAAAAGTAGTGTTTTTTTCTCAAATGTCACCTTTTTCCATGACATTATTTTAAAATGGCCTTTTTTTTCAGATGGAAAATATACACATTACAGGGATTGAATGCTAAAAAGCAAATAAGAAGATACTAAATAATGCTAAATTTGAAGATTTTTTTGAAATTTTCTTATGATTTGTCAATTATTTGAGAAATCTTTATTATCTTTGTGGCGTGATATACATCTTTTTGTTTGCTTGGCAGGCAATTAAGTGTTGTATATGAACAAGTTATATTGCATTATTATTAAGCATTTCACTAAATATCAAATATTATGGCAGCTAAACTAGATTCACTTGATTACAAAATTTTGAAGATGTTGTCGCTCAATGCCCGCAAGCCTTATCTTGAAATCGCCAGGGCATGTAACGTTTCGGGTGCTGCAATTCATCAGCGCATCCAGAAGTTGTATAACATGGGCGTCATCAGAGGTTCCATTTCTCTCATCAACCCCGCTTCGGTAGGTTATCAGACCTGTGCCTACATCGGCTTCTTCCTGAACGACCCCTCCAAGTTTGACGAGGTGGTAGCCAGGTTGAAAACGGTTCCCGAAGTTGTGGAATGCTACTTCACCACAGGCAAGTATGACTTGTTCATCAAGCTGTATGCTCAGAACAATGACCACCTGTTACAGGTCATCCACGACCGTTTCATGAAGATGGGCCTGGGCCGCAGCGAGACGTTAATCACCTTCAAGGAAGTGTTTAAACGTCAGATACCCATCGACCCTGAAAGCGGAGATGAAGGAATAATCGAACAATAACAAGAACGGGGGGCGCGGTTGTTGCTCCCCTTTTTTAATAGTTTCAGGTTTCAAATAGGTAATTGCAAAATGAAAAACATTGAATGTAACAATTTTACCCATCAGGAAAATGAATGGCTTGATTGCGCGCGTCTGATGGGGCAGGAAGCTGGCGAGGTGCTGAAGCGGCACTTTCGTCGCCGTGATCTCAGCATCGAGGACAAGGGCAGTGCATTTGACATCGTGACCGAGGCCGACAAGGGTAGTGAGCGCATCATTCTAGATCACATTCATCGCTGTTTTCCCGATCATGCCATCCTGAGCGAGGAAAGTGGTGATGACCACCGCCAGGCACGTTGCCAGTGGGTAATCGACCCGCTCGACGGCACAGTCAACTATAGTGCGGGCCTCGCCACTTATTGCATCTCTATCGGCCTCAAGGTGGATGGCGAGACGAGGATGGGCTACGTCTATGCCCCCACGCTCGACGAGGAGTTTTATGCTATCAAGGGCAAAGGGTCATACGGCCCTTACGGCAGACTGCAGGCCAAAGGCACTGTCGAGCTGGAGCGTGCTGTTGTTTCAACGGGTTTTCCCTATGACAAAGCGACCAATCCCGACAACAACCTGGACCGCGTTACACTGGTGTTGCCACGCATTAGGGGACTGCGCAGGCTGGGCTCGGCAGCGATGGACCTGTGCTATGTGGGAGCAGGCTGGCTCGACGGCTACTGGGAGTTGAACCTCAAGGAGTGGGATGCCTGTGCCGGAGAACTTATCGCCCTGGAGGCAGGAGCCACTGTCAAGCGTTATCGCGAGGACCACGGCATCTGCATCCTCGCCGCCTGTCCCGGCATTGCCCAGCAATTGCTGGAGATTGTGGAGTAAACGGCACTCCGCCATAACACACACTGACTTTAACGATGTTTAACGAATTCACTCGTTGTTAAACATTGGGCGCTGCGTATCTTTGTAAAATCAACAATCCTATTCAAAATGACCATAATACTATGATGAAAAGACTCCTTTACGCTGTTGTGATGACCCTTGTGGCATTCACAGCCTTTGGCCACGCAACTCAACAAATCACCCATGACGAGAACCAAAATACTGAATACCAGTCCATTTCGCCCGAAGCAACCAGGGCCGTCGACTCGCTGAGTATTATTCTTGGCGAAGTATTAGGCCAGGAATTGCGCAGTATTCTAGATGCTGACTTCGATATCGCGCAAGTCACCAAAACCATCAACCAGATGTTCAATAGCCAAGAGGGCAAATATTACATCATCGGAAAGCAGCTCGGACTAATGTTTGCCCAAATAAAGCAGGAGTTCAGGAATGACCATGGCTGCGATCTCAACAAACAACTGTTTTTAGAGCATCTGAAGGCTGAATTATTGACCGAGAACCCCATTGACGACAGCACAGCAGACGCCATGGAAGTAAAAATGAATGATTTCTTGGAGCAAATCAATTCCAATGACGAGTGTTCAAGCGACGCCTTAATCGACTCGTTAAGCAGCACAATGGGCACTGTGGAAGGCTTCAAGATGCGCTACGTCTTTAGCACGCCAGACGCAGACCTAAAACCGTTCTTCAAAGGCATTGAATACTGCTTTGAAGAACTGTTCAAAGGCATTGAATACGGCTTTGAACAGGAATACGATAAAACCTCCGCGGTTGAACAAGAAGTGGGAATCGAAATCGTTCATGCATTTGAAAATATCCAGGAGCAAGCACACATGTCGCTTAACAAAGGCCTCTTTATGGAGCACCTGATCAGTGGATTGAGTGTCGAATCCATCGACGAAGAAGAGTATCTAACACTGAAAAGAAAAATTGACCCGTTGATCGAAAGGGTAGTCGGACTTTCTCCCGAGAGTATCGCCAATAAAAAAGCCGGCGAGGCCTATATGGAACAATTACGTAAGGACAAGAGTTTCAAATTCACCAAGAGCGGTCTGGCCTATAAGATGCTCAAGGAGGGCAAGGGCAAGAATTTCACCGAAGATGATGAGGTCAATGCTATCTATGTGGGCAAGCACCTTGATGGTACTGTGTTCGACTCGAGCGAAGGCGAACCCATGTCCCTTGGAATCGTATATGGGATTGAAGGCTTTTCAGAGGTGCTGCAACTCATGAAACCAGGCGGCAAGGCAATCGTTGTCATCCCCGGCAATTTGACCAATGGCACCATTAGTTTCGGCGGTCTCGGCCCCAACGAAACCTTCATCTTCGAAATCGAAACCGTCGACAGCCAGCAACTGCTGGAGTTGGTAGAGTAAACGGCACTCCGCCGTTACACACACGGACTTTAACGATGTTTAACGAATTCACTCGTTGTTGAACATGGGGCGCTGCGTATCTTTGTAGCATCAATCATCCTAATTAAAAAGTGTCCGTAATACTATGATGAAAAGACTCCTTTACTCTGTTGTGATGACCCTTGTGGCATTCACGGCCTTTGGCCACTCCACTCAACAAATCACCCATGACGAGAACCAAAATACTGAATACCAGTCCATTTCGCTCGAAGCAACCAGGGCCGCCGACTCGCTGAGTATTATTCTTGGCAACGTTAATGGTATTATATTAGGCCAGCAATTGCGCAGTATTCTAGATGCTGACTTCGATATCGCGCAAGTCACCAAAACCATCAACCAGATGTTCAATTGCCAAGAAGGCAAAGATTTCATCACCGGAAAGGGTCTCGGACTAACGGTAGCCCAAATAAATCAGGAGTTCAAGAATAACCATGGCTGCGATCTCAACAAACAACTGCTTTTAGAGCATCTGAAGGCTGAATTATTGACCGAGAACCCCATTGACTCTTACACAGCATACGCCATGGAAATAAAAATCAGTGATTTCTGGGAGCAAATCAATTCCAACGGCGAGGACTTAAGCAATGCCTTAATAGACTCGTTAAGCAGCACAATCGGCACTGTGACTGGCTTCGAGTTGCGCAACCGCTTTAGCATGCCAGACGCGGACCTTGAACAGATCTTCAAAGGCTTTGAATACGGCTTTGAACAGGAAGTCGATAATATCTCCTTGGTCTGTGAACAAGCAGGAATCCAAATCGTTCAATCATTTGATTCTTTCCAGGGGCAAGTACGCATGCCGCTTAACAAAGGCCTCTTTATGGAGCACTTGACCCGTGGACTGTGTGTTGAAGCCTTCGACGAAGAAGAGTATCTAACACTGTATGAAAAAATTGACCCGTTGATCGAAAGGGTCGCTGGACTTTCTCCCGATGGTATCGCCAATAAAAAAGCCGGCGAGGCCTATATGGAACAATTACGCAAGGACAAGAGTTTCAAGTTCACCAAGAGCGGTCTAGCCTATAAAATGCTCAAGGAAGGCAAGGGCAAGATTTCTACCGAAGATGATGTGGTAAACTATGTGGGCAAGCACCTTGATGGCACCGTGTTCGACTTGAGCGAAGGCGAGCACATACCCCCTACAATCGAAATTGGGATTGAAGGCTTTTCCGAAATGCTGCAACTCATGAAGCCCGGCGGCAAGGCAATTGTTGTCATCCCCGGCAATTTGGCCTATGGCGCCATTCCTATCAACGATGCAATCGGCCCCAACGAAACCCTTATCTTCGAAATTGAAATCATCGACCGCCAGAAATAATTTGCTTTGGACTGCCTATGATTTAAGATAGCGCCAATTGAAAATCTCATACACTTATACATTGTATTGACAATATTTGCATTACCTTTGCAGTCTATTTATTGAAAATACAAGAAATCAGAATATGGATAACAAGAAGATTGTTTTAAGCGGAATCCGCCCCACTGGACAGTTGCACTTGGGTAACTACCTGGGCGCTTTGAGTAACTTTGTGAAGATGCAGAACGAGGGCAATTATGACAGTTACTATTTCATTGCCGACCTGCACGCCTTAACGACCAACCCCGACCCGAAGGAATTGCACACCAACGTGCGACACATCCTGGCCGAGTACCTGGCCGCTGGCCTGGACCCCGAGAAGTCCACCATCTTTGTGCAGAGCGATATACCTGAGGTGAGTGAGATGTACCTGTTGCTCAACATGCACGTGGGCATAGGCGAGCTGATGCGCACCGCCGCCTTTAAGGATAAGGCCCGCAAGGCGCTCGGCATCACGGCTCCCACCCAGGGCGATGACGATGAAGATGTCGCCAAGGAAATTATCGGCGCCAGCACCAACAAGCGCGTCAACGCCGGTCTGTTGACCTATCCCACGCTGATGGCTGTGGATATCCTCATCCAGCGCGCCGACTTCGTGCCCGTGGGCAAGGATCAAGAGCAGCACCTGGAGCTGACCCGCAGGTTTGCCCGTCGCTTCAACTCGTTCTACAAGACCGAGTACTTCAAGGAACCGCAGAACTTCAATTTCGGCAGCGCACCCGTCAAGGTGCCCGGTTTAGACGGCAGCGGCAAGATGGGCAAGAGCGAGGGCAACTGCATCTACCTGGTGGACGATGAGAAGACCATCCGCAAGAAAGTGATGCGCGCCGTGACCGACGGCGGTCCCACCGAGCCCAACCAGCCCATGGCCGAGCCGGTACAGAACCTCTTCACCATCCTGAAACTCGTCGGCACGCCCGACAAGGTTGAGTTCTTCACCGAGGCCTATAACAACTGCTCAATCCGCTACGGCGACCTCAAGAAGGAGATTGCCGAGGACATCGTGGCCATGACCACGCCCATCCGCGAGCGCATTCTCGACATCGAGAATGATGATGCCTATCTGCACCGCGTCCTCGAAATGGGTGCCGAGCGTGCCCGCGCCCGCGCCGGCAAGACGCTGGCCGACGTGCGCGAGATCATGGGCATCACCAAGTTCTAGACACAGCAATAGAAAAGGAAGACAATAAGTACAATAAATACAATTCTTTGATTGCGAAGTCATTGTAATTATTGTATTTATTGTTTTCATTTTGAATGATGAAAGGGTATTTCGAGGACGAAGAGTTCGGAAAGATTCATGTTGAACTGCGCCGGGGCATGACCTCGGTGCGGTTCACTTATCATGCCGACGGTAACTTGCTGATGCGTGCTCCGCTGGGTGTGACGGTGAGCGACCTGCGACAGATGGTCGAAGCCAATCGTGAGCGCCTCCGCACCCTGCCTCGTCCCGAGACCGTGACTTTCCGTTTTGGCCAAACCATCGAGTGCTTCAGTTGCCGCGTCATGATTGAGTCACAAACCAGAATGCCTGGCTATATCCTCAACCACTGGGATGGTGACACCCTGCATCTGCAACCCCACGAAACGGCCGATCTTGCCGACGAAGCAGTCAAGCGCACGATCTCTCATGTTATCGGACGCGCAATGGAGGTGCAGGCCCATGCCGTGCTGCTTCCCTATGCTCGCCAGGTCGCTGACGATTTGGGTCTTAAACCCGCCGGCTTTGAGGTTGGCCGAGGGATGCGCAAGTTGGGTCATTGCACGACTAAGCGGGTCATCCAACTGTCCCGCAACCTCATGTTCCTGCCCGAGCCATTGGTGCGCTACATCATCTGCCACGAACTGGCCCATCTCACCCACATGAACCACTCGCCCGAGTTCCACGCCTTGTGCAACCAATACTGCAGCGGCAAGGAAAAAGAACTGGAACAACAACTGCACCAATTCCGTTTCCCCATCCTCAAGTAGATATAAGGAAAACAATAAATACAAGTTGTTGAAAACCAATTATTTGTACTTATTGTATTTATTGTTTTCTCTTTAATTTTCCAGTTTGGATTGTCTTCGCTTTGAAGTTGGGAACGATATTGCAGTTGGCCCATTGATTTTAATGCTAATTTCGCTAATTCGGCGAATTATACGAATAGAAAATTGATGATTCGCGATTAATTAGATAAATTCGTGAAATTCGCATTAGCCCCGCAGGGTTTGGGCAACTGCTATATCATTGCTTTGGGGTCAGTGGATGGTGACTTGGGTGGCGCCAAAGCCGTACTCGCGGAAACTGGCGTCCTGGGCGGTGCATCGCGGGTAGCGGCGCTTGAGCTCGCTAAGCAGGTGTTGGCGCAGTTTACCTTCTCCCTTGCCGTGGATGAAGACGATGCGCTGGCCGTGCTTGTTGATGTTGGCGTCCATTACCTCACGGAACTTGTCCATCTGATACTCGAGGATGGCTCCGGGTGTCATGCCGCCAAGGTTATCCATTAACGAGGTGATGTGCAGGTCTTGAACGATAATGCCGTTATTGTCCACCTTCTTCTGCACGGGTTTGCGCTGTGGGCGATCCATGCGCTTTTTCTCCTTCATGGCGCGCTCCAACTCACCGCTGTCGATGCGCATTTGGCGTGCAGGACGGTCGTTGGTGACAATCTCCACAGCAATGACGGGCACATCAAAATAGGGGTTCTCATGGAAGCAGTGCACCTTGTAGAACTTGGTCACATCAAGGCGCTGCTCTATCAGGGCAGGATTCTTAAGTTTAAAACCTTTGCCCTGCTTGAAGGCTACATACTGCACAGCGATGTGGGTCATAGCATTGAGGTCGTCATGGCCGAATTCCTCTAACTGTACCATGATGTTGGGTTCAACAATGCCGTGATAACGTGTGATCCATTCACCATCACCGTCTCCTCGGGTCATGTAGGTGAAATACAGGAAATAGTTCGAGTCATTGACCAGCGAGGCATAGAATGTGGTGGTGTTCAAGTGCTTGATTTCACGAGCCTCATAGCCCAACACGACGTTGAGCACCTCGCCCTCGGGAGTTTCCTCGATGGGCAGCACTGGTTCTGGCTCCACTTTGGGCCTGGGTGCAGGCTTGTCGGGCTCCACTTGCCGGGTACGGATGTCCAACGGGCGCTCATAGGCCGAGGCTTTGGTGCCTGCTTGTCCCACAACCACCAAGTCACGCTCCAATGCGGGACGCTCAAAGCCATCCTCGTCTTCCACATAGACGGTCTTGCCGTCAATCCTGGACACTCTCCCGCCTCCCACATCATTGAGGAAGCGCACGATATCGTTAACCTTTACATTCATGATTTTGTGTCTTTTTTTTAGGCTGCAAAGGTACATAATTCGGATAACTTAGACAACTAACAAGGCAACTTGGACAACAAAAAGCTTGTCAAAGTTGACATGGTTGTTGTTCAAGTTGCCTGGAAAAGCTGTTTCTAAGCTTGGTCGTTTAATACTTGTGGTCGGTGTGGTCGAGTTCGTCGCTGGTGAGTTTGCGGCGGTCCATCTTGTACCAGCAGTAGGCGATATAAGCCAGTACGAAAGGCACGAGGATGCTCACAACGCTCATCACGGTGAGGGTGAACTCGCTCGACGAGCTGTTGCGCAACGTGAGCGAACTCTGGACATCGAGCAGTGATGGCAGATAGGCGGTGTTGTTGTAACCCATCACCCAGAAGAGGGTCATCACGACGAGCACGGTACCAATGCCAGCAGGCCAGATACCCTGCCTGTAGTTGCCCTTCATCAAGGTTTTGCCAATGCCAAACAATACCATCACCACACCGATGAGCAGGATTGCCAATGCCCACCACATGGCAAGGAAATTCTTCAGGTATTTGTAAGCAACCCACTCCATGTTGCCGCTGTCGTCATAACCCACACCCGGTGAAGTGAGGATGACCACCACCACTGCAACAAACAGCAGCACGAAAACACCGGCATTGACCAGCAGCAGGTGGCGCTGACTGGCATTCACTTCCTCATCGTCGATATTGTTGATGAAGTAGAGCGATGCAAGGCTGCGGGCCAGGAAGAACACCATTACACCGAAGAGCAGATTCTTCCAGCAGATGATGGCTTCAAGACCATGTCGGGGACCCCACTGCGAGATGGACGAGCCTTGCACATTCAGGATATTGCTCTTTGTCACTGTGAATTCGGCGCCAAAGAACATAGTTGCAACTGCCACACCCAGCAGGACTGGCCCCACTATGCCGTTGATTAACAACAGCGTGTCGTAGAAACGCGAGCCATAGATGTTGCCGGGCTTGGAGCGGTACTCATAGCTGATGGCTTGTATCACAAAACTGAACAGGATGAGCATCCACAGCCAGTAGGCTCCGCCAAAGCTTGTGCTGTAAAACAGCGGGAATGAAGCGAAGAAGGCACCGCCAAAGGTTACCAGTGTCGTGTAGGTCAGTTCCCACTTGCGGCCCATCGAGTTGATGAGCAGCGCGCGTTTGTCGGGCTTGCTATAGTGGATGAGCATCGATTGGCCACCCTGCACCATGAGCAGGAATACCAGCAAGGCACCCAGCACCGACATGATGAGCCACCAGTAATTCTGTAATAAATTATATGTTGTCATGACTTGGTTCCTCCTTCCTTAATCGTTAACGGTGTCTAAGTCGGTCTGCGACTTCTTGGAAATCTGCTTGCAGATGATACCGATGTCGGCAATCAGCAAGGCGGTGAACACCACAGCAAAAATCCAGAAGGTCGTTTGCACATAACCTGCACTCAGGTCACTGATTGCCACTTTGTTCGGCATCAGGTCCTGGATGGTCCACGGCTGGCGCCCTACCTCGGCAACAATCCAGCCACTGGCGCTGCACAGATAGGTCAAAGGAATGGTGATAATGGCTAAAATATGCCACCACTTAGCCCATTTAGCCTTATTGAGAATCTGTGGCTTGTAAACGAACAGCAAGGCCAGCAGCAGGAACAACAGCAGGTAACCGCCAACAGTCACCATGAAGTGGAAGGTGTAGAACGTCAGGGGCACATTGGGTATGGCCTCCTCGGGCGTGTCCAGGTAGCCATAGCCGAAATGTTTGAAGTCGGCATTGATGGCGCTCTTGAGGCTATCGGTCATCAAGGTGTTTCCACTAGTCATCGCTGCTCCATATTGTGCCATCATTTCCTGCAATTGGCGTCCGCGCTGCATGCGTTCGGCATAGGAGACGGTATTCACCTCGTTGCCATCCGTGTCATAGGAGACTCCATTGATGATATCTTCGATGCCAGGGACAAAGGCATTGAAATCGTGGGTGGCAAGGAATGACAGGCCTTTAGGAATGCTGATGTCGAACAGATATGGATCCTGCTCGTCAAAGGCCTGTTTTGATGGATTCAAGATACCGAAGGCCACGATGGACTGACCCTGGTTGCCCTTGTACAGGCCCTCCATGGCAGCCAGCTTCATCGGCTGATACTTGGCCACGGTGATAGCGCTCGTGTCACCCGTTATCATCGTCAGCACAATGCCAACGACACCAACCCATGCACCAACCTTGAGGCTGCGTTGGCAGTGATCATAGTTGCGTTTCTTCAGCATCATCCATCCGCACACACCGCAAACAAACACCCCCCCCAGAGTCCAAGCACTCAGCACTGTGTGGAAAAATTTGCTCATAGCCATGGGCGAGAGCGCCACGGCGGCAAAGCTTGTCATCTCGTTACGCATTGTGGCGGGATTGAACTCACACCCCGTGGGATATTGCATCCATGCGTTAGCCACAAGAATCCATAGCGCCGACAGGCTGGCACCGATAGCGGTGAGCCAAGTGGCGGCAAGGTGGAACTTGGGACTCACCTTCTTCCAGCCGAAGAACATCACTGCGATGAACGTCGATTCCATGAAGAAGGCCAGGATGCCCTCGACAGCCAGCGGAGCTCCGAAGATGTCGCCCACAAACCAGCTGTAGTTGGACCAATTGGTTCCAAACTCAAACTCCAGGATGATACCTGTGGCTACGCCAATAGCGAAGTTCACGCCGAAGATGGTCATCCAGAACTTGGTTGTCGCAAGCCATTTCTCGCTCTTGGTCTTGTAGTAGATGGTCTCCATGATGGCGATGATGACACCCAATCCCAGCGTTAACGGCACGAACAGCCAATGGTAGATAGCCGTGAGTGCAAATTGCGCCCTCGACCAGTCAACAACATTGATTAATTCTTCCATTGTTATTTAGTTTTAAGTTTACAGTTTTTTCAAATCTCAGTTAACGGTCTGTCAGTTGATGCCGAACGTATTCGGTTTTCTCTTGCTCTGTAGAAAACTTGGTATTCAAGAAGTTAGGAAAGAACAGCAGTTTGATGATGACGAAGAAAATAAACAGCTTGATGGCAATGATGAGCCACAGTGTCTTACCCACTGTCATGTTGCGGAAGCCATCATAATAAAGATAGAACGCCCGCGACCAGAATCCCTGTTTTCGCACTTGATGATCACTCATGGTCAAACAAGAGAGTGAAAAGTTAAACAATTGACAAAATTAGTGAAAAAATCTAAATCCGCAAAACAATTACTCATTTTTTTTGATGAAAAATGTAAGAATTTGTTCTTTGGTGCTTTCGGCGAAGATGGGCTGCGTCTCAACAAAAATCAAAACAAGTTTTTGTTTTTGTGTTCGACTTGCACTGATCGTTGCCTTTCGGCGAAGATAGGCTACGTCTCAACAAAAATCAAAACAAGTTTTGTTTTTGTGTTCGACTTGCACTATCTTTGTAGCATGATACTGAAGGAAGCAATAGAACAACTCAGGAATGGGCTTGAAGGCGTAGCAGAGCCCCAGGAAGTGCAGGCGATGATACGTGTGATCTGCGAGGATGTGTTCAACTATGACCAGGTGGATGTCGCCTTGCGGCAGGACAGCGAGTTGCCCAGCTTCGCACAAGAACGCATCGCTGACATCATCAACCGCTTGCGGCGCCATGAGCCGTTGCAGTACATCTTGGGTGAGGCAAGGTTTCATGGTCACCGCTTCAAGGTGACTCCGGCCGTACTCATTCCGCGTCCTGAAACGGAGCAGCTTGTGGACCTCATCATCGACGAAAATCCTGGCAGTGACCTGAGTGTACTCGACATGGGTACCGGCAGCGGTTGCATCGCCATTTCGCTGGCGAGGGCATTGAAGTTCGCACAGGTTGACGCGCTGGATGTTTCGCAGGACGCATTGGCTGTCGCTCGTGAGAATGCTGCAGCACTCAAGGTCAAGGTGCGTTTCTTTGAGAGTGACATGCTTGCGCCACAGCCCCCGGCACGCTATGACATCATTGTGAGCAATCCCCCTTACATCTGTTGGAGCGAACGCGAAGCGATGGAGCGCAATGTCAAGGACTATGAGCCGGGTCAAGCCCTGTTTGTCCCCGACAACGATCCGTTGCTGTTCTACAAGGCGATTGTGCCTTATGCCGCCCAATCGCTGGAACGCGGCGGCAGGTTGTATCTGGAAATCAATCAGCGTTTCGGTAACGAGGTGAAACACTTGTTACAGGATCACGGTTTTGACGAGGTGCGCATCATTGAGGACAGTTTCGGCAAGGTGCGTTTTGCCGCTGCTACCGCCGTCTGACGCCCCTAAACATTTTGAACTAATGGATATTGACGAGCGATACATGCGTCGAGCGTTGCAACTAGCACGCTTGGGGGCAGGACACACGTCACCCAATCCCATGGTGGGTGCAGTGATTGTGGGGCCTGATGGCACTGTCATTGGTGAAGGCTGGCACCGCAAATGCGGTGAGAATCATTCCGAGGTCAACGCTGTGGCCAGTGTCTCTGAATCCAACTCCAACCTATTGAAGGACAGCACCATCTATGTCACACTCGAGCCATGTTCCCACTATGGCAAGACGCCACCCTGTGCGCGCATGCTCATCGAGCGGGGAATTCCCCGTGTGGTGGTGGGCTGCCTTGACCCGTTCAAGGAGGTTGCCGGACGTGGGGTGGAAATGCTGCGCGAGGCTGGTATTGAGGTTGTTGTGGGCGTGCTTGAGAAGGAATGTCATGACCTGAATCGACGCTTCATGAAGGCCCATACAACAGGTCGCCCTTGGGTGCAGCTCAAGTGGGCTCAAACGGCTGACGGCTATATCGCCTTGCCTCCCGAGGTGGGCGAGAATCCCCTGCACATGTCAACCCCAGTGACCATGAGGCTGATGCACCGCCAACGCGCACTGTGTGATGCCATTGTTGTGGGCGCCAATACTGCCCGCATAGATAATCCCTCCTTGACCACACGTCAATGGCCGGGCAAAAGTCCGCTGAGGGTGATTCTGTCTCGTGGCTTGTCGATTCCTGACAACTTAAAAGTGCTGTCCGATGGCTTGCCTACCATCGTCTATAATGGCATCAAAAACGATAGTTGCGGCGCTGTGGAATATGTCAAGATGGATACCACCAATGCCCAATCCTGGCTCACTGATTTATACCGGCGCGGTGTGACCAGTGTCATGGTCGAGGGTGGCACTGTCATTTTGCAGGCACTCATTGATCAGGAGATATGGGACGAAGCACGTGTCGAGGTCAGCCCTCGTCGAGTGGGGCAGGGTGTCCCCGCACCCATTATTGAAGGCACTGTCATCGCCCGTCACTTCATCGACGGCAACACCATCACTCACATTGTCCACGATTGATTTAGATGCTGCAGCGCATTCCGCTCACGTTAAAAAGGTGTAAAAACGGCATTCACTACCTTAATAATAGAGAAAAAACGTCGGATGACGGAATTTTTTTGTAATTTTGCCGTTTGTAAAAAAGCAAAAGATATTTTTAAAACAAGAATGATAAATAAAACACCGCTATATCTGCTGCTGGCGATGGCTGTCACGCTCATGTCGCTGCCTGCATTAGTTTCATGTAATCATAATGATGATGACGATGACAGCGTCTATAGTTACAGTACCAGCGAGCAGACAACGCTTGTTACCAGTTTTGCCCTCCAGGCTGATGCTGATGTTCTGGCTAGCCTGGATTCGGTGCATTTCACTGTGGATTACGATAAAGGCCTGATTTACAATGCCGATTCTTTGCCCGTGGGCACCGATATTACCGCTCTGAAGGTGACTGTGAATTTCTTGAACTCGGTTTCCTCGGCCGCCTTTACTATCACAGGAGCGACCGAACAGGCCGACACGACGATAGAGTACACGTCATCCATGACCAAGAGCCTTGACTTTACCGGCAAAACTGTCTTGAAGGTCATTTCATCTGACAAGGAACATTCCAAGGAATATGACGTTAAAGTGCTGGTGCACAAGCAAAACCCTGATTCCATGATTTGGAACAAGTCGTGGCGACGCAACCTGCCCGGCTATCGGAACAGTGCGATAGGACACAAGGCGGTGGAGCAAGGCGACATTTATCGCATCATGGTTTACAACGGAGTTGAGTGCATCATGTGGTCGGCTTCGGCAATTAATCAGGAGAATTGGGAGAATCATTGGGTTTCATTGCCTTTCACTCCTCGTGTGCCGACGCTTACCGCGACAGCCGATGCCCTGTATATCCTTGCTGACGATGGCATGCTTTACACTTCACCCGACGGAACAGAGTGGACTTCTTGTGGCGTGACCTGGTACAGTTTGTTGGGATCCTATGACGGTCATGTACTGGGCATCATAAAGGATGCCGAAGGCCAGTACTATCATGATGAATATCCCCGTAGTGACGGTTTTTCAGTCTCGGTTGTTGAAGAAGACTTTCCCGTTAGCAATACTTCTGACTTGATTGAAGCCGACAACACATGGACCTTGTCGCAGCAAGCGATGCTGCTGGGTGGCGTTGATTGCCAAGGCAAGATGTTGAGTGACGTGTGGGGTTATGACGGCAACAGCTGGGGCAAGATTAATAGCATTCACAGCCAAGCGTTGCCAGCACTTGCTGATGCCACTTTGTTCTCCTATTACACCTACCGCACTTTGAGTGGTGTTCGCCGTTATGCCCGTCAGCAAACATGGTTTGTCATGGGCGGAAAGTTGTCCGATGGCACATTGAACGATAAGGTGTACTTGTCACACAATCAAGGTGTTACCTGGGTAGAGGGCGATTCTACGATGGCTCAACCCGGTTACATGCACAAGTTCTATGGTGCTCAAGCCTTCGTGAACTTTGAGACGCTGTCGGGCACAGGAGCCAGTTATCTTCCTCGCCGTGTGCAGTCGGTAGTCACCACTTGGGAATGCCCGTTTGTTTACTTGTTGGGCGGCTACGATGAGCAAGGTGCACTGTTACCCTTCATGTGGCGTGGTGTGTATAATCGCATGACCAATTATCCCGTGTACTAAAGCGTGCCGATGAAGAAGATATTGCTCATATCGTTGTTGACGCTGCTTGTAGTGCTGCCTGGAAAGGCACAGCAGTACAAGTATGAGGCGGGTCCCATGGTGGGCATGACCGGCTATTTGGGCGAGGCCAATAACGGCAACCTGTTCAAGCATCCCAGTTTCACCGTGGGCGGCATGTTCCGTTATGTGCACAACAGCCGCTGGGCTTTCAAGGCCAATCTCAACTATGCGGGAATCAGGGGTGACAGCATGTATGACGAATCATGGTATCCTGACGGAACGAATTATAAATTCAACTCAAGCCTGATAGATTTGGGTCTGACAGCCGAGTTCAACTTCCTGAACTACGGTCGCGGGCCAGCGTACAAGAAATATAAGCCCATCACCCCCTATATGGTTGCAGGTGTGGGATTTGTGTTTGCCATCTGTGACGGTCATCACCAGGCGTCTTTCACGATTCCCTTTGGAATTGGAGTGAAATACAAGTACAAAGACCGTCTCAACCTGGGCTTCGAGTTCACGATGCGCAAGGAGTTCAGTGACCGCATCGACGGATACAGCGACTTGTTTGGCATCAAGCACTCGTTTGCCAAGAATACCGACTGGTATTCGTTTGCCGCTTTCTCGGTAACCTATGAGTTCGGCAAGCGTTGCATAAAGTGTAACTATATAGAATAATAAAGGCTATGTCATCACTGAGCGACAAAATACAGCAACTGGACCCGACGCGCATTCCGCGGCACATTGCCATCATCATGGACGGCAACGGCCGTTGGGCCAAAGCTCATGGTCAAGAGCGCAGTTTTGGCCATGAGAATGGTGTCACTACCGTGCGCCAGGCCACAGAAATTGCCAGCGAGGTGGGTGTCAAATACCTGACACTCTATACCTTCTCGACCGAGAACTGGAACCGTCCGCAGGACGAGGTGGATGCCCTGATGAACCTCATCGTGGTGAGCATCGAGCAGCAGACGCCCGACCTGATTAAAAACAATGTGCGCCTGACGACTATCGGTGACATGGACCGCATGCCTGAGTTCGCTGCCAGTCGCCTGCGCAAGTGTATGGAGGACACTGGTCATTGCACCGGCCTGGTGCTGTGTCTGGCGCTGAGCTACTCCTCGCGTTGGGAAATTGTGGAAGCTTGCCGCAAAATGGCCCGCGAGGCGGCTTGTGGCACCCTCAACCCCGAGGCCATTGACGACGAAATGTTCTCGTTGCACCTGGCGACACGTGACATGCCGGACCCCGATTTGCTGATTCGCACTGGTGGCGACTTGCGTGTGAGCAATTATCTGCTGTGGCAGATAGCGTATAGCGAACTTTACTTCACTTCAAAATATTGGCCCGATTTTACTAAGGAGGATTTTGTCGAGGCGATTATCGACTTCCAGGCGCGTGAGCGCCGTTACGGTAAAACGAGCGAACAGGTTAACAAAGCAAATGAAGAGTAACTTTTTAATGAAGCACATCATCAAAAATACATGGTTAGCCCTTTTGGCTGTCACCGCACTGTCTCCTGCCCTGTTGCAGGCTCAGGAGAGCTATAGTGTGGGTGACACTATCTATAATCCCAAAATCGTGTTCACCGCCTCTCCCACGAAGTATGAGATTGCAGGCATCCGCGTGCAGGGTGTGGAGAACTATGACGAGGGCATCATCATCGGTTACTCCGGTCTATCGGTCGGTCAACGTGTTGACATCCCCGGTGACGACATCAAGGCGGCCGCAAAGCGTTTTTGGCGGCAGGGTCTGTTCTCAAAGGTGCAGATCCAGGTCGAGAAGATATATCAAGACCAGGCATGGCTGGTGTTTAACCTGCGTCAGCAACCCCGCGTCTCTCAGATTAATTATAACGGCATGAAGAGTGGCGAGAAGAAGGAAATCATCGAGCGATTGGGCTTCCAGCCCGGCAGTCAGATGACTCCGAACATCGCCGACCGCATCAAGATCATCGTGGAGCGGTACTATGCCAACAAGGGCTTCGGTCAAGCGACATGTGAAGTCGTGCAAGTGCCTGACCTGAGCAAGCAGAACGAGGTGATTGTCAACATCAACGTTGACAAACATGAGAAAATCAAGGTGCACAAAATTTATATCGACGGCAACGAGGTGCTGAGCGATCGCAGAATCAAGCGCACCATGAAGAAGACCAACGAGAAAACTGATATCTGGAAAATCTTCTCGCAGAAGAAGTTTGTCCAGAGCGATTATGAAGCCGACAAGCAGCTCATCATCGACAAGTATAATGAGAAGGGCTATCGTGATGCCGTTATCGTGAGCGACAGTGTGGTTCCCTACGACGAGAAGAGCGTTGACGTTTATCTCACCATCAACGAGGGCAAGCGCTACTACATCTCGGACATCACTTGGGTGGGCAATACCGTCTATCCGTCGGTCATTCTGGATGAAGTGCTGGGTATCAGGAAAGGTGACGTCTATAACCAGAAGTTACTCACCAAGCGCACCCAGGAGGATGATGACGCCGTTTCAAATCTCTACCTCAACAACGGTTACCTGTTCTATCAGCTCATTCCCATCGAGAGCAAGATTGAAGGCGACAGCATCGAACTGGAGATGCGCATGTTCGAGGGAAAGCAGGCACGCATCAACAGGGTGGTTATCAACGGTAACGACCGCCTGTATGAGAAAGTCGTTCGCCGTGAGTTGCGTGTTCGCCCGGGCGACCTGTTCTCCAAGGAGGACCTCATGCGTTCGGCACGTGAGATTGCTCAGACCGGACATTTTGACCCCGAGAAGATGGACATCCGTCCTGAGCCCAATCCCGACAACGGTACTGTTGATATCATCCTCAACCTTGAGAGCAAGGCCAATGACCAAGTCGAGTTGAGTGCCGGTTGGGGCCAGACAGGTGTCATCCTCAAGGCTTCGTTGAAGTTCACCAACTTCTCGATTCAGAATCTGCTGCACCCGTCATCCTATAGGGGACTCATCCCGCAGGGCGAGGGCCAGACGTTCACGATTAGTGCACAGACCAACGCCAAGTATTATCAGGCCTACAGCGTGTCGTTCCTCGACCCGTGGTTCGGAGGCAAGCGCCCCAACTCACTGTCGGTATCGGCATTCTACAGCCGCCAGACGGGTATCAACTCGTCCTATTATAACCAGTTGTACCAGAATGCCATGTACAACTATGCCAACTCGATGTATTATAACGGTATGTACCCCAATGGTATGTTTGGCGGTTATAGTGGCTACAACTACTACGAGAACGCTTATGACCCCAACAAGTACCTGCAGATGGCGGGTGTGACCGTGGGCTTCGGTAAGCGACTGAAGTGGCCCGATGACTACTTCACCTTCATGGCCAGCTTGAGTTATCAGTGGTATAGCCTCAAGAACTGGGAGTACCTTTACTACATGAAGAATGGCGTCTCCAACTCGATTGTCTTGGGATTGACATTGGCCCGCAACAGTATTGATAACCCGTTGTACACCCGCAAGGGCAGCTCTTTCACCTTGAGCTTCAACGCTACTCCTCCTGCCAGCCTGTTTGGCAAGAAGAACTGGGAAGCATTGAGCAAGAGTAATACCGAGGCATCAAAGAAAGACCTTTACCGCTGGATTGAGTATTGGAAACTCAAGTTCCAGGCACGCACCTACACACCGCTCACTGACCCCGACGGACGTTGGACTTTGGTGCTGATGACACGTGCCGACATTGGTCTGCTGGGCAGCTGGAACAAGTGGCTGAAGTCGCCGTTCGAGACCTTCTATGTGGGTGGTGACGGTATGTCGGGTTCCTACACCTATGCTACCGAGACCATCGCCTTGCGCGGTTATGAGAACGGTGCGTTCACGCCCTACGGCTCCGAAGGTTATGCCTATGACCGCTTTGTTGTGGAGCTGCACTTCCCGTTGATGCTCTCCCAGAGTGCCACCATCTATCCGCTTGTGTTCGTCGAGGGTGGTAATGCGTGGACTCACGTCAAGGACTTCAACCCCTTCAACATCAAGCGTTCGGCCGGAGTGGGTGCCCGCATCTTCCTGCCGATGATCGGTATGATGGGTATTGACTGGGGTTATGGCTTTGACACCGTCTATGGCGAAAAGGGTGGCAGCAACTTCCACTTCGTGCTGGGACAGGAATTTTAACGGAATTAAGTTAATCGCAAATAAACGATTTGTATAATTCTCAGTCTAAAAGTCGAAATTTAACAACCAATAGATAAAAACAGAGATATGAAAAGAATCGCATTAATCGCAGTGGCGCTTGTTGCCGGCTTCATGGCCGCCAACGCGCAGAAGTTTGCGCTCGTGGACATGGAATATGTGCTGAAGAACATCCCGGCCTATGAGATGGCCAACGAGCAGTTGAACCAGGTATCGCAGCGCTGGCAGCGTGAGGTGGATGAGCTCAAGAAGGAGGCCGACACCATGTACAAGAACTACCAGGCCGACATGGTTTTCCTGACCGACGACCAGAAGAAGAAGAAAGAGGCCGAAATCACCGAGAAGGAGAAAGAGGCTCAGCAACTTCAGTACAAGTACTTTGGTCCTCAAGGTGAGTTGTTCAAGAAGCGTCAGTCGCTCATCAAGCCTATCCAGGACGACATTTACGAGGCCTGCAAGAAGGTGTGTGAGGAGCGTGGTTTCCAGCTCATCATGGATCGTGCCAGCAGCCAGAGCATCATCTATGCCTCACCGCGCATCGATGTGAGCAACGAGGTTCTCGAGAAGATGGGTTACAAGTAAAGACCGTTTTCATCGGTTGAAGTGTGAAATAATTAAGAAAGAAACAATAACAACGAAAACTTGTGCAAACCGCAAGCCGTGAAGCCTGCTTTAAGTGCTGAGGTACAGCCAAGTTTAATCAAAATCAATTTTAGACATGTTTAAAAGATTTATGCTCTTAGCCATTACGGCTACTATGATGTGCTTTGCCGCACAAGCTCAGAAATTCGGTTACATCAACACCACCGAGATTTTCAACGTGATGCCCGAGAAGGCCACCGCCGAGAACACTCTCAAGAACGTGAGTGACAAGTATGAGACCGAGTTCAAGAACCTGCAGGACGCGTTCCAGAAGAAGATGGCCGAGTATGAGGCTGCCGATCAGGACCCCTCTACTCCCCAGGCTATTAAGGATCGCCACAATCAGGAACTTCAGGACGACTATATGAAGATTCAGAACTTCCAGCAGACCGCTTCTCAGGACTTGCAGCGTCAGCAGGAAACTCTGCTTGCCCCCATCACTCAGAAGCTCCAGAACGCCATCCAGGCTGTTGGTGCCGAGGGCGGCTACACCTTCATCTTTGACCAGGCTGCCGGTGCCATCGTCTTCACCGGAACCAATGCCGAGGACGTGAGCGCCAAGGTTAAAGCCAAGTTGGGTATCAAATAAAGAGAGATACACTCAATTCACACACGATAATGCTAAGATGCTGATCCCCTCGTGGACATTGAGGTTCATGAGGGGATTACTATACCCATGAGGGCCGACAAAGCAACTGAGCCGGTTTTATAGTTCGCTCATTCTTCAAAAGGATTTCATCAAGCGATGAAAAATAATGCGCAAAGTAGTATTAAGAGAGCCGGAATTGTATTACATTTGCAAATAATGTCACCAATGTTGAGTTGTATGCGGTGAAAGCCAATGTGCTTGTCTGAGGGGGGGAGAGTGAGTCTGTGCTCAGACCAGGCATAAGATGATCAAGGCCAGGTATAATCTTCCTCAAGATTGGTCAAGATTGAATAAACCTGTTAGACTAAAATAAATGTTATGAAGAAGAATGTATTAACAATGCTACTGTTTTGTGCCGCCACGATCATCTCATGCAACGGCAAACAGAACCAGACACAGGCAAGCACTGCCGTCGCGGATGTTCCAGAAGTGACAGTGGAGGAGGAACCTTACGATTTCGAAGCCCTTGCCAAGGCCATTGAGGGCAGCACTTATCTGTATATGTTAAAGAATGGCGTGTTCTTAATAGACAAGGGCGACGAGCGGTTTTATGTCGACCTGCAGGGAAACATATTAGATAGTCGGCCTGAGGAAGAGGTGGATCCCAATGCACTGATGGCGCGATTCAATGATGGACTGTATGGCTACGTCGATGCCGAGGAAAAACTGGTCATTCCTTATCGGTATCATTTTGCCTGCGATTTCAGAGATGGTATGGGCTTGGTCATCAACGACTCCAATCTGGTCGGCTATATCAACATGAAGGGCGAATTGGTCATACCTTATCAGTACGAAACCCCATCTGAGAGCAACGGTAATGATTTCCATGAAGGGCTTTGTGCCGTTGTCGTGGACGGTGAACATGAATGGTTCAGTTATATTGACAAGACTGGCAAACTGGCTTTTCCGGGCGTCTTCAGTCAGGCTGGCGATTTCAGCGATGGTCTGGCTACCGTTACGACGATGGGCGAAGAAATGCAAAGAGGCTATATAGACCATTCTGGCAAGATGGTGATTACATTGCCTGAAGGATGGTGGGGCCGCAAGTTCCACGATGGTGTGGCACAGACGTTGAATTATGACTCCTGCTTTGTCATCGACAAGACAGGCAAGCGACTCTTCCAGTTGAATCGCGACATTGTCTACACGGGCAATGAAATCGTGTATTCACATGGACTTGCCGTCGTTATTGGAAAAGGCAAATATGAGCGTATTTGGGGCCTCATGGACAAGAGAGGCCGCATCACCTTCTGCCTCGGCAAGGAGGATGATTAAAGATTAAAAATCGCTTGTGCTTACAGTCTACCGCTGTGGCACGGTGATAATTGCGCTTTCAAGACCTCCGAGCGTAGATTTTGACATCATGGCGCCAAAAAACTTGCAGAAATCATTTGCAATACAAGATAATTCCGTAATTTTGTCATCGGTGATTACTGCGGCTATGGTTTGTAAACCTTTGTGCTTTAGCATGATAAAGGTATGACTTATTTCGCCAATCACCAAGTGTTCAGGCCGTTGTGTTTTGTCTAAATCGCTTTAAACAAGAAACGATATGAAAAAAATCAGTGTATTATTTTTGCTGATGTGCCTGCCGATGCTGTCGTTGGCGCAAGGCCAGTTGACCGCCTATTATGCCAATGTCGATATCGAGAATTACCAGAAGGGCCAGTTGATTGTGGACACCAATGACCCCATCAACCGCATGGTGGACTTTAACAAGTCGCTCTATAGGTACGAGGGTGATGAAGGAGATGAGCAGGGCTACTATTCCCTGTTCGACAAGTCACAGATTACTGTCAAGGAGTATCAGATGTCGCCGCTGCCCGTGAAGTTGGTACGCAATGGCGCTACTTTTCAGTCTCGTGAAGGGTTTGAAATACGCATTTTCCCAGCAAATGCCAGCGGGCACGGTTTCTATGGTCTTGACGAAGACTTCCAGCCCTATTATGATGCCGAACAGACGGCTGCCCATCAGCATTATTTTGTGCTGAGCGGGAGGTTCGAGAGTGTTTTTGACCCCGATGGATTCTTCTTTGAAGAACCTCTGGAGGTCGAGGACGGCAATATCAAGTTGTATATCTACGGGAGCGAAATCGGGTATACCTCCGATGACCCCGACGATGTGCGCTATCGTCCCTACATGATGGGCTTCCTGGAGGAGAAGTGGTCAGCCCCCGATGACTATGAATACGGCGTATCAGCCTATGACGACGCTGGCAACCTGCTGGTTGACGCCACGCGTATCGTGGATATCCCCTCCACGCTGTCCATTGCCTATATCGAGGCCGAGGATGCACTCTATGTCGATGGTGTCTTGTACTACAGGCAGAAATGACTTGACCGGGGAAAGCATGTGTCGCAAGTTGTTGCCTAGTTAAGCCCTATCAACTTGAATTATCAACAAGGAACAGTTAGAAAGATATGAAGAAGATTTTAGTGATTGCTATGGCGTTAATGCCGCTGATGCTTATGGCTCAGGCCAAAATAGGTATTGTGAACTCCCAACAGTTATTTGACCTCATGCCTGAGAAAGTGGCCGCCGAGGCACACCTCAAAGCGTTGAGCGATAAGTATCATGCCGAGTATGCTTTGCTGCAGAGCGAGTTTGACAAGAAGTATGCCGACTACCAGACCGTGGCGGCCGACCCCTCGATGCCCGAAACCATCAAGGAGCGCCGCGTGCAGGAACTGCAGGAGAGCGACAAGAAGATGCGCGAGTTTGAGCGTCGCGCTGCTGATGACATCGCTGCACAGCGTGAAGCGTTGACCAAACCCATCACCGACAAGATTCAGGCTGCGATTCACACTGCCGGCGAGCAAGGCGGCTTTGATCTTGTGCTGGACACAGCTGTCACTCCCGTGGCCTATGCGGGTCCCAATACCATCGATCTCATGCCGGTGGTCAAGACGCTGTTGGGCCTGTAAACACTGTGAGAAATAAAATGTAAAAACCTGCATTGCGCACCGCAATGCAGGTTTTTATTCACTTTGGGGTGGATAATGGGGCTCGAACCCACGACCTTCGGAACCACAATCCGACGCTCTAACCAGCTGAGCTACATCCACCATATAACGCATTTTCGCTCAAATGCGGGTGCAAAGATAATACCATTTTTATTCCTGTGCAAGAATAAAGCCAAAAAAACTTGATTTTTTCGCATTCGGGTGATGCATTGAGTGCCATCTCTAGTCCTTGACTTACGGATTCTCGATGATAGCCGGAGCAATGCGGTCACTGCCCTTGACAAACTCACCCATCGAGAATACACCGCGCAGGTTGATGTCATCGTCGAGCAGCAGGATGTCGGCATCCTTGCCTCGCTGGATGGAGCCCTTGCGGTCATAGATGCCCATGATTCGGGCAGGTGTTTCGCTGGCCATGCGCACGGTGTCATGCAACGGCACATTCACAACGCGGGCCATGGTCTTGATGAGCCTGTCCATTGTGGCGATGCTGCCAGCTAGTGCGCTTCGGTCCGAGAGTTTGCACACTCCGTCCTCGATGATGACGCGAGGGTCAAAAGCATGCTCGCTGTCGCTGTCTGTGACGGCGAGAGCATCGGTGCACAGGGCGGTGTGTTCCACACCCTTGATGTGATAGACCAGATTGAGCAGGGTAGAGGGGACGTGAATGCCGTCGGCTATGACCTCGACCGACATGTCCTCAAGCAGATAGACGCTTTCAACCGTGCCCGCATGCTTGAACTCGCGCACGTTATGAAATCCTGGCATGCCGTTATAGAAATGTGTTGCCAGTGTATATCCTGCGTCCCAAGCAGCCTTGACTTGAGGATACTCGGCGGCAGTGTGGCCGATGGCGGCAATGATGCCCTTGTCGGTGAAGTACTTGCCCATCTCGATAGCACCCGGCAGTTCCGGGGCGCTGGACCAGCGTCTCATGCAGTCAAAGTCCTCGACGATGTGTCTGTACTCGTTAGGGTCAGGAATGCGGATGACTTCGGGCATCTGTGCTCCGGCACGGCTCGGGTTGAAGTAGGGCCCCTCCATGTGCATACCCATGATAGTTGATTTGGGCTCCCGCATCAGTTCATCACAGGTTTGGCAGGCGCGTTCCATCATGTCAATCGGCGAAGACGACAGGGTGGCATAGATTGCCGTCGTGCCGTGTCGCAGATGCGTCATCGTCGCTGTCTCAAAAGCCTCGCGCGTACATTCCTGGAAGTCGCTGCCGCCACCTCCATGACAATGCAGGTCAATACCACCAGGCACGACAAACATGTTGTGCGCGTCGAAGGTCTTGTCCATGCCATCAAGTTGACGGCTGCTCTTGCTCACTTCCTTGATGCGGAAATCCTCGATGACTACCGAGCCACCTTTCACCCATCCCTCGGGAGTGAGCACCTGACCGTTATAAATCTGAGTCAACATCCTGAATGTGTTGTATGCATCTTTCTTAATCTGCAAATGTACATTGTTTTTTGTTAGGTTGTATGAAATTTATACGTTTTTTTTGATTTATTGACAAGAATTTTGGTTTTGACTGTGGCCTGTCATTAATGGGGTAGTGTTTTTGGTCTTTGTTTTTGTCGGGTTTGTCAACGTGATTAGGCTATTGGTCACGAAGTGCCATTCAGGCATTTTTTTAATTCAAAGAATGTTTATTTCTTTGTAATCTGATTGATATGAAGTTTTAGTTTTTTTTATAGTATTCAACTTTTAAAACACCACTCTAAGAAATGAAAAAGATTTTTTTAGCACTTGCTGTTGTCCTGTTGGGCACAGTTGTCATGAATGCACAGCCCCCTCGCCGTCAGATGGATAAGGGGCAGATGTTGGAAAAGCGTGTTGAACGCCTGGAAAGGGAATTGAGTTTAACCCCTGAACAGAAGGCTGAAATCATGCGGATTTACACTGAGGAGATGGAGGCCAGACATCAAGCAGGCCCATCTGCCGAAAAAAGATTTGAGCCCAGGGACAGTGTGGAGAGGCAGGCCCGTCGTGCACAGATGGAGCAACATCGCCAGGCCATTAATGCCAGAATAGTGGCATTGCTCACTCCTGAACAGGCCGAGAAGTTTGCCCGGATGAATGATCGTGACACGCGGCGAGGACATGGACATGGAAAGGAAATGAGGCATTCAGGCCGTCGTGGCGACAAGGCCCAAAGGCCAGACAAGCCCAAATGCCATCAACCTTGTGACTGTGCTGACAAGTGAGTGCCGGTAATAAGATGATTTAGATGATTTAATCGTGTGTGTGTTTTGAAAGTGGAGGGTATTTCCTGTTTGAAGGAAGTGCTCTCCTGTTTTTATTCAAGAGGGGGGTATTACTTGTGTTCGTTCTCGGTGTGACAACGAGGTCGAAAATGATTAGAAGATGTTAAAAAGGGCTCATTTTTAATTAAAAAAGACCTACAAAGGAGAAAAAAGTGAGGTAAAAAGGAAAAAAATTGCTATCTTTGCATTTAAATTAAGCAGAGAATCAACATGGATGTAAAGAAAGTCTTATTTATATCGCAGGAGATTGCGCCATACGTTCCTGAACGTCGTTTGTCGCAGATCGGACGAATATTGCCACAGGGTTTGAAAGAGCAGGGCGCCGAGGAGCGCACCTTCATGCCCAAATATGGCATGATTGCCGAGCGCAGCAACCAGTTGCATGAGATGATCAGGTTGTCGGGTATGAACGTCATCATTGATGATACCGACCACCCCTTGATTATCAAGGTGGCTACCCTGCAGCAGGCTCATTTCCAGGTCTATTTTATCTATAACGAGGATTACTTCGCCAGCAGCCGCATCGATGAGCTTGAAATGAATTGCTCGCCCGATGACAACGATGAGCGCAGCATGTTCTTTGTGCGTGCCATCATCGAGTCGATACGCAAGATGCGTTGGGTGCCCGACATCATCCAGTGCACTGGATGGATTTCGGCATTGGCTCCGGTTTACATCCGCACCATGTATGGCGATGATCCGTCATTCCGTGACGCGAAGATTGTCACCGCGCTGTTCAACGAGCAGATTCCCAGTCCGCTGGATGCCCGTCTGAGTGAGAAGATGCATGAGGATGGTATCCCCAAAAGCGCGCTCAAACCCATTGCCGGCAAGTCGTTGACCTATGATGAGCTGATGGCTTACTCGTTGAAGTATGCCGATGCCGTTATCGAGTGTGAAGCCGGTGTGAGTGAGGCGGTGCTTGAGGCTGCCGCAGCGTTGCCCAAGCTGAATTTCATCGATGATGATGATGTCAGCAAAGTGAAGGAGTTTTACGCTTCATTGTAGCATCAGGGAAATTGTCATTATCTTTTTTTCGGATATTCTTAAATCGTTTATATCATTTAGAGAATATGAAACAATTCTGTAATGTGATACTGGCAGCGGCTGTGCTGCTTGGCCTGTACGCATGTACCGACGAGACCATCGGTGTGAGCATCACCGACAGCGTGTCGTCGATTATCGAGGATTCATCATTTGTCATCACTGGCCATTCGGTACTCAACGACCGCGTCCAGATGCGCACCAGCACCAAGATGCTGGGTGCCCTGCAGGCCGATGGCTATGGCAGTCTCACCGCCGAGGCAGTAACCTCGTGGATGCCCGCCATCAGCATCGACACAGCGGGAGTCAAGGCCGAGTGGATCGACTCCTGCCGACTGAAGCTGCGCTTGCCCTTGAGCAACGGATATACCGGCGACCCGCTGGCGCCCATGCGATTGAACGTGTATCGGCTGATAAAGAGTTTGCCCAGTCCAATCTATAGCGACTTTGACCCGACGGGCTATTACGACGATGAGCATCTGTTGGCTTCGGAATCCTATTCACCCACTTCGGGGTGGATTGAGATCTCCACAGCTTATAGCTCTGGTTCGGCTGTAAACGACAGCGTTCGTGTGATTTCGATACCGATTCCCGTTGAATTGGGCCGTGAACTGTTCACCACCTATATCAACGACCCGTCAAAGTTTGCTACTCCCAAGGCGTTTGCCGATATCTTCCCCGGCATTTATATCAGGAACAGCTATGGCAGCGGCCATGTGGTGAACATCAAGGCGACAGAGTTTGACGTGTATTACCGTAAGCATGTTCAACTGACCGACACGACCGATACCATTTATCCTGCGCAGTGTCAGGCCTATTTGGCATCGACGCCCGAGGTGGTGTCCGACAACATCATCCGCTTCAATGTTGATGACGCCATCACATCGATGGTCAACAACGGCGAGGCGATAATCGTGGCTCCTGCAGGCTATGAAGTGCAGGTGCGTTTCCCCATTCAGGATATCATCAACAAGTATAAGTCCAATGTGGGCAATAACCAGGCAATTATCAACACGTTGTCGCTGGAGTTGCCCGTCAATGTGCCGGCGACCGAGTATGACATTCAGCCGCCTAGCCATCTGCTCATGGTCAAGACTTCCAAAAAAGATGATTTCATCAACGGGGACAGCCTGACAAACAACAAGGATTCTTTCTATGCAATCTATGACTCGTCCAGCAAGACCTACACCTTTACGGGATTGCGTGAATATATTTTGGACATCCTCAACAACCATGGCGGTATCGCCACTGAAGAAGACATCAACTTCACTATCACTCCAGTTGATGTGACGACCTATACCTACACGCAGTCATATTATTACGGTGGAACAACATCGACTGTGACGAAGATTTCACCGATGGTTTCCCGCCCTGCCATCGTCCGCTTGCTGCTGGATAAGGCCAAGATCAAGATGACCTATAGCAAACAAATTGTGGATTAAAGTTTGCTGGATTAGAAAAATAGTGCTACCTTTGCACCCGCATTGCAAATAATCGCAGTGCACCAAGCCGCAATAGCTCAGTCGGTAGAGCATTTCATTCGTAACGAAAAGGTCGCGGGTTCGAGTCCCGCTCGCGGCTCCACCAGAGGACGGGAAGACAATGTCGTTTTCCCGTCTTTACATTTTTAAGAGAGTTGGACATGGATATCAGCGTAAAAGATTACATGGAGCGTCAGCCTGGCAATCCCAAGGTGGCCGAGACTGACCAGTTCTATCTGTGGATAGCACTGCGGCTGGCCCGCGTGTGGGATGAGTCGCCATGGCTGAAAAGCTTGGACGATGATGTGCGCCGCGATGTTGTGCTTGCTGTAACGGGATATTTTCAGGATGTGGTGGCCGATGGCGGCTTGTGGCGTTCGTTCACACGTTTGCACAGCAACAGGCACGGTAGCCCCTTGCCTCATTATCGTTGCAGCGAGGGTTATATTGACTATGAACTCAATGTGGAGGATGTGCGATATGTGATGTGGTGGACCATCGTCGGCGAACGGGGCTGCGATGTCCTGGACCCGCACGATCAAGAGCTGGAGGCACTGGCTACAGCATTCCACCTGCTGCTCGATGAAGAATACGAGGAGGCACCTGTGCCGCGTCAGTTTTGCATCGCTAGTGAGGTGGATCTGGACAATCCCCTGGATGCCCAGCGCATTTATGATTATGCCTATTGGCTTTACTGGCGCAGTTTCTTGTTACGTCCTTCATCCTTGGCCGTGATGGAACGTGCGATGCCCGAAGCCCATGCCATCATCGCCAGTGCTGGAGAGCATGATGCCCGCCCCCTGCTGCAAGACCTTAACGAGCGCCTGATGTCCTCCGAGCCAGCCGGCCCCATCCCTTTGACCACAGCCCAGTGGCTCCATCTCATCATTGAAGACCACCTGCCATGAAGAAATCCATTGACAGGTCGATTTAAAAAGTCACGCCAGCCTTTTGAGGGCTGGCGTGAACTTTTTGGTTGCTGGTGTTTTGGCTGTTTATGCCAATCCACGGCCGTGACAGTTCTTGTACTTCTTGCCGCTGCCGCAGGGGCACGGGTCGTTACGTCCGATTTTTGGACCCTCGTTGCGGATGGGACCGGTGGGGCCTTGAGGACGCGGGCCGACAGGTGCGGCATTCGGACGGCTGGGATCAGGTTCCCCACCACGACCCTCGCTATAGCGAGGACGGCGTGGCTGCGGCTCGTTATTCTGAACATTCTGTTGGGGAGGAGCCTCGGGAATCTGACCACGCATCAGGATAGCGATGGACTTGCCGTTCATGATTCCCACCATCTGCTTGAACATGTTGAAAGCCTCGGTCTTGTAGATAACGAGCGGGTCCTTCTGTTCGTAGGTGGCGTTCTGTACACTTTGGCGCAACTGGTCCATTTCACGCAGGTGCTCTTTCCAGTTGTCGTCAATGGTGAGGAGCATGACGGCCTTCTGCCAAGCCTTGGTGAGTGACTTGCAATGGGTGTCGGCAGCCTCCTTGATGTCGATGACAATGCCGTAGGTGCGTTTGCCGTCGGTGATAGGCACACGGATGAGGCCCTGAGGCTCTATGCCGTCGGCGATTTGGTTCTGGACAATCTGTTGGATAATAGGATCGGCAACTTCGCCCAGACGCTCCATCTTGCGGTTGAAGGCCTTGAGTACGGCATCGTAGAGAATCTCCTGCTTCTTGCCGTCGTCCATGCGGCGGTATTCTTCCTCATCATAGGGAACCTCGATGGCGTAGGTCTTGAGAACCTGCATCTTGAAGTCCTCATATTCGTCAGCACTGAATCTGTCGACAATGTCCTCAACGCTGTCATAGAGCGTATTGATGATATCCAGTCCGATGCGCTCACCGATGAGTGCGTGGTGGCGACGGGTGTAAATCACCTTGCGCTGAGCATTCATCACGTCGTCATACTCGAGCAGATGCTTACGAATACCGAAGTTGTTCTCCTCGACGCGCTTCTGAGCGTTTTCGATGCTCTTGGTGACCATCTTGCTCTCGATAGCTTCACCGTCCTTGAGTCCCAGTCGGTCAAGTGTCTTGACAACATTTTCGCTGGCGAACAGACGCATCAGCTTGTCCTCGAATGACACGAAGAATACCGAAGAGCCCGGGTCTCCTTGACGACCGGAACGGCCTCGCAACTGACGGTCCACACGGCGTGACTCGTGGCGTTCGGTACCGATGATGGCAAGACCACCGGCAGCCTTCACTTCAGGCGACAGCTTGATATCGGTACCACGACCTGCCATGTTGGTGGCGATGGTCACGACACCCTTGCCGTCGATAGTCTGACCTGCTTGTGCGACAATGTCAGCCTCCTTTTGGTGCAACTTGGCGTTCAGCACGTTGTGCGGGATGTGGCGAATGCTCAGCATGCGGCTCAACATCTCACTGATTTCAACGCTGGTTGTACCCACCAGAGTGGGTCGGCCTGAATTGCGCATTGCCTCAATCTCGGCGATGACAGCATTGAATTTCTCCTTCTGCGTCTTGTAAACGCGGTCGGCCATATCGTTGCGGATGACGGGCTTGTTGGTGGGGATGGTAACGACATCCAGCTTGTAGATGTCCCAGAACTCACCAGCTTCGGTCTCGGCGGTACCGGTCATACCTGCCAGCTTGTGATACATGCGGAAGTAGTTCTGCAGCGTGATGGTGGCAAACGTCTGGGTTGCGGCCTCGACATTCACACCCTCCTTCGCCTCGATAGCCTGATGCAGACCGTCGCTGTAGCGGCGACCCTCCATCACACGTCCCGTTTGCTCATCCACAATCTTCACCTTGCCCTCGGCATCAACGATGTACTCGTCGTCGCGGTTGAACAGGGTATAGGCCTTCAGGAGCTGGGTGACGGTGTGCACGCGCTCGGCTTTAACCGAGTAGTTGGCGAGCAGTTCGTCCTTCTTGTTGGTTTTCTCTTCGTCGCTCAGGTCCTCATTGGTTACAGCTGACAGCTGTGCGGCAATATCAGGAAGAATGAAGAATTCTGGATCATCGGTACCCCTAGTGAGCACGTCGATACCCTTATCAGTCATCTCGACAGAGTTGTTCTTCTCATCGATAATGAAGAATAGGGGATCGGTCACGGTGGGCATTTCGCGGCTGTTGTCCTGCATGTAGAAGGCCTCGGTCTTGAGCATGGCGGTCTTGACACCCTCCTCGCTCAGGTACTTGATCAGGGGCTTGTACTTGGGCAGACCTTTGAAAGCGCGGTAGAGTCTCAACGTGCCTTCCTTGACGGTAGCCTCGTCATCGCTTGCCATCATCTTCTTGGCATCGGCGAGCAGGCCGGTCACCAATTGGCGCTGTGCGTTATACACACGCTCCACGTTGGGCTTGAAGTCGTTGAACATCTGATCCTCGCCTTTGGGCACGGGACCTGAAATGATGAGAGGGGTACGGGCATCATCAATCAACACGCTGTCGACCTCATCGACGATGGCATAGTTGTGAGGACGCTGCACCATGTCCTCGGGGCGCATGGCCATGTTATCACGCAGGTAGTCGAAACCAAACTCACTGTTGGTACCGAAGGTGATGTCGCAGTTGTAGGCGGCGCGGCGCTCGGGTGAGTTGGGCTCGGTTTTGTCGATACAAGCTACAGTCATGCCGTGGAACATGTACAACGGGCCCATCCACTCGCTATCGCGCTTGGCCAGGTAGTCGTTGACAGTCACGACGTGAACACCGTTTCCGGTCAAACCGTTCAGGAAGACGGGCAGGGTAGCCACCAGAGTCTTACCTTCACCGGTTGCCATCTCGGCAATCTTGCCTTCGTGCAGGACGATACCACCGATGAGCTGAACATCATAGTGGATCATGTCCCACTTGATTTCGTTACCACCTGCAATCCAATGGTTGGTATAGATGGCCTTGTCGCCCTCGATGCTCACAAAGTCCTTGCCTTGTGCTGCCAGGTCGCGGTCGAGCTGGGTGGCAGTCACAACGATAGTCTCGTTCTCTGCAAAGCGGCGAGCGGTCGATTTCACGATGGCAAACACGGTGGGCAGCACCTCGTTGAGTTTGTCCTCGAGGACATCAAGAATGTCCTTTTGGATATCATCGACTTTCTTCCACAGCGGTTCACGCTCCTCGTAGTCTAAGGTTTCGATTTCGGCCTTGATGCGGTCGATTTCGTCGCGTTTGTCCTGAACTGATTCGTTAAGCTGCTTACGGATATCGGCTGTGCGCTGTCTCAGGCTGTCGATGTCCAGAGCGTCGATCTCGGGATAAATTTCTTTGATTTTGTTGACAATAGGCGTGATTTTCTTCAAGTCACGCGATGACTTATTGCCAAACATTGATTTCAAAACGTCACTAAGTCCCATTTTTGGTTTCTTGTTGTATTGTATTTATGTGATTTTGTTGTCTATTAAACTGCAAAGGTACACTTTTTTAGCCGATTAACAGCTAATAAGTGATGATAAATCGCCATTAGTGTGGAAAATGGCGGTTCCTTGTGACCAATTAAAGTGGATTAGAATGGGTCACCCTTTGGCGGGGGTGGGGCCCCGGGTGGGCTTGCCCAAGAGCCATACGTTGATGAGCGAGCGTATCACCAACGTTGCCATCAGCGGGAAGAAGGCGATGTTGCCCACTTGGGGTTGCCAGGGCCATGCCAGCATGAGCAACGTCACGATGAACGCATTCAGCGCGTGCAGCCAGCGTGCGACCTTGCGTGTCTTCTTGAACCAGGGCAACACAGCCAACAACAGCAGCAGGGGATTTAGCCACACGATGTTGATATTGGGTGAAGTGGCCTCGTGGGTCGAGAAGAAAATGAGGAAAAACAGCATGCAGCCGGCTAGTCCACCTGCTGTGAACAGGATGGAATCAAACCAGTGTGACACGTCGCTACGGCGCCAGTCACGGCACGTCACGATCAGTGTCAGTGCCATCACGAGTAGCGCAACTGTCAGCGGTGAGAGGTACCATGGCGTGGGTGGTCTCACATTCCCCTCGGTGCTCTTGTCGTTGGGCACGGTGGTCGCTTTGACCAATGGCATCGTCACGCTGTCGGTGGTAATTGTGGCTCCGGCTACGGCATCCATGAGAATCATGGGGATGAACATGGTGGCACGCTGGTCAAGCACGGTATCCACATCCCAACCCAAGACGAGGTCGATACCGAATTTCTCCCATGCATAGTTGCGACAGAAGTGTGCCAAAATGTCACGATAGGTGACAGCCGAGTCGCTCATCGCAGGATATTGCAGACTCTCGCCTGCTGCCATCTCGATGATGTCACGGGGGCGGGTGGAGCAGTTGTCACTCAGGAATTTGTAACGATAGAAGCGGTTCTGGGGTTGGGCATTGTTCCACAGGAAATCCCTTACCATGAGTGCCTTGTCTTGCGGCAGGTTGAGTTCCTGTTCGACCATGCGGCGTTGTTCCATTCCAATGGTGGCATAGGCGCGTGGTACAGGCATGCACATGTAATCGGTCTGGCCAAGCATGAATCGCCACATGAACGCAGGAGCCTGGAAGTCAAACACGCCGTAGTTGAAGTACAGGTCAACAGGGCCTTGCTGTACCCTTATTTCGCTGTGTCCCCAGATGTTGTGCGGTTCACTGCCGGGATAGAAGGTGACCAGGCTTACTTTGACCGAATCCTCTTCCTGAGCCTCTTGTGGCGCAGATGAAGGCAGTTCGGGCGCAGCTTCAAGTGCTCCTGTAGCACACAGGGCACATAACATGGTCACATAATATTTCCGCAGCAAACGTTGCATCTGTAAAATCAATAGCAAGAATAATGCCAATATTTATATAAATAACGTGTAATCACTTCTCATTAGTGTGTTTAGATATGAAGAATAATCTGTTGTGGCATTTTTCGCAGCATCTGTTCTGTATCAATGCATATGCCAAAAAAGACTTAGCGGCACAGGACCTTTAGCGTGGGGGACCCAAGTAGGGTTACCAGGAGCCGTAGTTGCCGCGGTCGGCGTCGATGCGCAACAGGATGAACAGCAGGAAGGTGAAGCCCCACAGTGAGGAGCCTCCGTAGCTGAAGAAAGGCAACGGGATGCCGATGACAGGACACAGTCCGATGACCATGCCGATGTTGATGGTGAGGTGGAAGATGAGATAGGACGCAACGCAATAGGCATAGACACGCGCGAAGGTCGAGTGGTTGCGCTCGGCCAGGGTGATGACACGTAAGATGAGCGCCAGGAAGAGCACCAAAACCGCCACACTGCCCACAAAACCCTGTTCCTCGCCGATGGTGCAGAAGATGAAGTCAGTGTGCTGCTCGGGCACGTATTTAAGTTTTGTCTGGGTGCCTTGAAGGAAGCCCTTGCCCGTGATGCCGCCGCTGCCGATGGCGATTTTGCTCTGGTTGACATTGTAGCCCGCGCCACGAGGGTCATCGGCGATGCCCAGGGTGACCATGATTCGTTTTTGCTGATGAGGCTCGAGCACCTTGTTGAATGCGACACTCACAGTGAACATGAACATGACCGATGCTGCAGCGAAGCAGACGGTGATGAGCACTTTCTTCAGGTCGTCATGCAGCATGCCCCACAGCAGATAGAGCAGTGACAGTATAATGACAGTCAGGAAGAAGGCATAGCCGTTCACATGGATGCCGAGCAACGTCAATCCACCTGCTATGGCCCCTGCCGCAAGGTATCCCAACAGGACATTGCGCCCCAGAATCCACGAGCGGCAATAAACCAACAGCATCCCCACGATGAGCGTCATGACCATAATGAATGCGATGACCATACCCAACGGTATACCCATGAAGGTGATGGCGGCAAACTTGAGCACTACCACGAAATAGACCACTGCCATCAATGCGGCAAACAGCACAAAGCCCGACATGCCCTCGCGATAGAGCACGAAGATGAGCGCGGTGTAAACCAGTGCAGTGCCCGTTTCTCGCTCCATGATGATGCACAGGATGGGTAACACAATGATGCCGATGGCGATGGCATAGTTGCGCCAGCCCTTAAGCGTGAAACCGTAAGTGCTGAACAGTTTGGCCAGGGCCAGGGCCGTCGCTGTCTTTGCAAACTCGGCCGGCTGCAGGCTCACTGGTCCGAACACCAGCCACGAACGCGAACCCTTGATATCGGGTGCAACAAAGACAGTGACAATCAGTAGCAGTATCATGAACCCGTAGAGTGGGTAGGCATAGGCTTCATAGATGCGTCGGTCAATCAACAGCAGCGAAAATCCGATAAGGAACGAGAGCCCGGCCCACAAGAACTGCTTGCCCGAGAATTCACTCAGGTCAAACATGCTTGCCTTGTCATAGTCGTAGGTGGCGGCGTAGATGCTCACCGCTCCTGCCACGACCATGATGAGGTAGAGGATGATCGTGAACCAGTCCACCGACCTCAGCAAGTTGGTATTCTCGTCATCATTCCGTACTTCCATTTTGTTTTGTCGCTGGTTTTGTTGTTGTTTTCTTCGCCTTGGGGACGGTGATGGTGTGGCGGCTTGCCATTGCGCGCCCTTGGGCCTGCAAACCGGGTGAGTCGCCACGCAGATAGCGTTGAATCATCAATGCACCGATGGGTACACCGAAAGCCGCACCGAATCCGGCATTCTCGACATAGACACATACGGCAATTTTGGGGTCGTTCATCGGAGCGAATCCCATGAACACTGAGTGATCGCGGCCATGCGGGTTCTGGGCAGTTCCCGTCTTGCCGCACACATCCAGTCCGGGAATGTTAGCGCGGGTGCAGGTGCCACCCAACACCGCCATGCGCATGCCCTGAACGATATCGTCGTAGTATTTCTTGTCGATATCGGTGTCGTGACGTTCAAGATTCTTCTTGAGCACGCCCACGCCCTCGATGTTCTTGACCACATGAGGCGTGATGTAGTAGCCGCGGTTGGCGATGGTGGCGCTCAAGTTGGCGATTTGCAGTGGTGTGGCGAGGATTTCGCCCTGTCCGATGGCATCGCTGATGATGGATTGCCCCGACCACTTGCCCGCTCCGTAGATTTTGTCATAGAAAGCCGTGTTGGGGATGAATCCGCGACTTTCGCCTGGCATGTCGATGCCTAGTTTGTAGCCATAACCCATCGACACCATGTGGTTCTTCCAAATCTCAAACGCCTTGCCGGTCGAGCCATATTTGGAGCGCTTGTCCATCATGTACTTGAATCCCCAGCAGAAGTAGGCATTGCACGATGTCTGCAAGGCTGGCTTGAGGGCGATGGGTGATCCGTGTCCGTGGCATCCCACGCGCAGGCCGGCATTGATGTAGCCTCGATGACAAGGAAACATGGTGCTGGTGGTGATGATGTCCTCCTGCAGGAAAATCAGTCCCTGTGATGGCTTGAATGTTGAGCCGGGAGGGTAGGCGGCCATGATGGAGCGGTCGTACAGGGGTTTGAACCTGTTATTGACCAGGTCTCGGTAGTTCTTGCCGCGTTCCTTGCCCATGAGCAGAGCCGGGTCAAAAGTGGGACTGGACACCAGTGCGAGCACCTCGCCTGTCTTGGGCTCGATGCACACGATGGCTCCAATCTTGCCCTGCATGAGCATCTCGCCGTATTCCTGCAGCCCGATGTCGATGCTCAGTTTGAGGTTGTTGCCGGCAACAGGGGCGATATCATCGGCACCGTCATTATACCTGCCCTTGATTTTTCCTGTGGCGTCGCGGATGAGTATCTCCTTGCCCTTGACACCTCGCAGCCAACGCTCGTAGCTCTTCTCGATGCCCAAGTCACCGGTGTAATCACCGGGACGGTAATAATCGTCATTCTCGATGTCCTTGGCGTTGACCTCGCGGATGTCGCCCAGCACATTGGCGGCGACATGGTAGTTGTATTGACGCAGAATGCGTTGCACAACATAGAAGCCAGGGAAACGGTACAGTTTTTCCTGCAGTCGCCCGTAATCCTCGGGTGTGAGGTGGTTCATGAACACCTGTTGGGTAAAGGCCGAGTAGCTGCGACCTTTTTTCATCTCCTCGATGCGCTGGTCAAATTCCTCACGTGTCATCTGAACTGTGTTGCAGAAGTCCACCGTGTCAAACGGGGTCACATCCTTAGGAATCATCACCAGGTCATACTCGGGCACGTTATAAACCACGAGAGAGTCGTTGCGGTCATAGATGAGTCCTCGCGAGGGATAGATGACTTTTTCGGTGAATGCATTGTTGTCGGCATGGGCCTTGTAGGTGCTGTCCAGCACCTGCAACTGCACCAATCGAGCGATGTAAATCAAAACAATCGCTACGATAAAGCCGCCGATAATCAGCTTGCGCTTCTCGAGGTTATAATCTTTTCTCACGGCGAGTGCTGACTAGACTGTCCAACCCAAATATGATGATAATCGACAGCACGCTGCTGGCTGCGATGCGTGCCAGTGTGAGCCCGATATTGTGCAGTGAGAAGGCTTGGATGAGGAAGATGAGCGTGCAGTAAATGGTCACCAACGTGGCCATGTACTTGAAATAATCGCCCACACCCATTGAATCCACCGAGGGAATGGGGATATTCATGTCATTCTCACGAGAGATGAAAGCGTTGAAAACAGGTCGACGCAGTGCTGCCATGATAGTGCAAGCCAGCGCGTTCATACCGGGCGTGTTGTTGAAGATGTCGATGAGCAAACCTGAGAAGAAGGCAATGGTCAGCACCCATCCGCCATGCAGGTTAACGGGCAACCTGAGGATAAGATAAATGAACACCACAGGCATGGCCACGTTGAACAGCACAATCTTGTTGCACACCAGTTGCAGGACAACTAGTGCAAGAAATAGCAATATGAATTGTATCACTGTCTTGGTCATGGCTGCTCCTCCTCCGGTTCAACAGGTTCAACGGGCTGGATGACGGGCTGGACCGATTGCTCGGGCTTTTCAGATTTCTTGGACTTCTTGGTCTTTCCCTCGGGGACGGTGACCACATCGACAATCTCGGGCTTGAGTTCGGGCCTGGTCTGAATGTTGGCAAGCGTATCGATACCTTGCTCGGCGCGTCGCAGTGCGTCAATCTGCTCCTTCATGCTGTTGGTGATCACCCTGACGTTGCTCAGTTGGCTGAAGTTGGTCGTCAACTTGATGCGCAACGACACAAAACTGTCGCTCAGGTCGCGCGCCAGCCCCTCGACGGTCCCGACGATAATACCCTCGGGGAATACTGCCGAGTAACCGCTGGTGACGATGGTATCTCCCTTGTGATAGGTGAGATGCTTGGGCAACTCCTCAAGCACCGCATATTGCGGGTTCTTGCCATCCCACACCATGCTGCCGAAGAAACCAGAATTCTTGATTTTGCACGATAGCCTGATGTGCGGGTTGAGCAGCGAGATGACACGTGCCGCATGGGGACCGACGACATTGACAATGCCCACGACACCGTTCTGGTCAATGACTCCCATCTCAGGCTTCACCCCTTCCTTGTATCCCCTGTTGATGGTGATGTAGTTGTTGGGTTGTGAGATGCTGTTGCCAATGACTTGTGCCATGACAAAGGAATACTGCCTCAAAGCCGGTTGGTGCAACGAGTCGGGTGACATCAGCGCTTGGTCGTTCAACTGGTTGCGCAGCTCAATTAGTTCCATCTCCAGCGCAGCGTTGCGTTCCTGCAGGCTCTCGTTGATGTCACGCAGATGAAAATATGACGTGACATTGCTGAACGCCTTGTAAACCATGGCGCTCACCGAGTTGGCCGAGGTCAGATAGACACTCTGCTGGTAAGGGTTATCCTTAAACAGCAGCACGAGGCTCAATATCACATAGATTGCGAAAATGAACCACGCACTGTGTTTGACGAAAAAGTTGAGCAGATTATTCATCGTGCCCGGGATGTGTCACGCGCTGCTATTAGCGCATGAGGAACTTGAAGTGCTTGATGTTCTTCAGTGCGATACCTGTTCCCTTGGCAACGGCGTGCAGGGGATCCTCGGCGACATGGAACTCGATGCCGATCTTGTCGGTCAAGCGGCGATCCAGACCACGCAGCAGGGCACCACCACCGGTCAGGAAGATACCGTTGTGCACGATGTCCTGATACAATTCGGGGGGAGTCTGCTCCAGTGCGCTGAGGACAGCAGCCTCAATCTTTGAGATGGACTTCTCGATGCAGTGGCACACCTCCTGGTAGGTCACGGGCACCTCGAGGGGAAGCGAGTTGACCTGGTTGGGGCCATGGATGATGAAGTCCTCGGGAGCATCGGGGCCAAGGTCGGTCAACGCCGATCCGACGTTGATCTTGATGGCCTCGGCAGTGCGCTCACCCACGCGGACATTGTGTGCGCGGCGCATGTGCTCCTGGATATCCTCGGTCAAGTCGTCACCGGCGGTGCGGATGCTCTTGTTGCTCACGATACCGCCCAGCGAAATCACGGCAATCTCGGTCGTACCACCACCGATATCCACAATCATGTTGCCCTCAGGAGCCAGCACGTCGAGTCCGATACCCAAGGCAGCAGCCATAGGCTCATAAATCATATAGACGTCGCGACCACCGGCATGTTCGCTGGAGTCACGGACGGCACGAATCTCGACCTCGGTCGAACCCGAGGGAACGCAAACGACCATGCGCAGCGAGGGTGAGAACCAATGGTTCTTAGCGCTCACCTTCTTGATCATGCCGCGAATCATGTGTTCGGCAGCGTTAAAGTCAGCGATGACACCGTCGCTCAAGGGGCGCACGGTGCGGATGCCCTCGTGCACCTTGCCGTGCATCTCGCGGGCGCGCTCACCCACGGCGATGGGCTTGTTGGTCTTGGAGTCGAGTGCGACTACCGACGGCTCGTCGATGACGATGCGGTCATTATGGATGATAATGGTGTTGGCTGTTCCTAAATCGACAGCGATTTCTTGTGTGAATGAAAACCATCCCATGATTGTTATCTGTATGTTAGATTGTTAGTTATTAAATGCTTAATAATATCTCTCGTCAATTGGACTGCAAAATTAGTCAAATCTTACCAAACTCCCACTATTTTTTCACAATTAAAAAATAAAAATATCTCTCTTGGTAGGACTGCTTGGCCTTCTCGGAGCTTTCAGATTTTTTTAAGACTTCAAAGAAGACTTTCCAGTGCTTCGACGGCGTGGCGCACGCAGTCCTCGCATGAGCACAGTGGACCGCGGCCAGTGCCGACACCCTTCAAGTCCTTGCAGCGGGTGGCACCGCAGCGCATCTCAAATTCAGCCCTCAACTGGCTTGCCTGAGGGTTCATGCGTCGGTTGTCAAATTTCAGCAACCCCTGCGCTATTTGCGCGCCGCACAGGGCACCACACGTCTCTTCCATGCAGCCCATGCCGCTGCCGAAACAGGCACCCATTGCCAGCAATTTTTCTTCAGGGAGCCCCAGTTCGGGAGCGAGGGCCAGCAGCACCGCCTGACAGCAGTTATGATCTCGTTTAAACATCACCGCGCGCTCACGTCGCGGCATTCCGTTCATCATCAAGTTCTCTTCCATGCCTCTAATATATTTCTTATATATCAATGTGATTTTTCTTGCTGCAAAGGTAGTGCAAGCCGAATACAATGCCAAATTTATTTGAGCATTGTTAAGGCGCCGCCTACCTTGCGCATGGCGAACGGTAGTGCAAAATTCCGATTAAGCGAGAACAATGAAAGTTTGTTTTCATTGTCGAGCGTGAGGAATTTATCCAACCCGAATACAATGCCAAATTCATCTTCGGTTATTTCGACATTTGTGACCATCACGCTGACATGAGTGGCCAGTATGAGGCTGGTGAAGCAGATGAGCAGTCATCCCCTCTTCGCTGTATCAGACCATGTGCTGAGTTTGTCCTTTCTGAGCCCTCCTCCAATTTTTTAGCATTTTGGAAGAAAAAAACATGTAATCCATCCATTTTTGTAGTTTTTATCTACCATAATAAGCAGTTTTATTATTACCTTTGCATCGACATCAATGACAAGTTGGTGAAAAACATGACAGACAAACAAAGAACTGCCCGGAATCTGACACGAGACTACGGATGCTATCTGTTTGACCAAGAGAATCTGGTGGAAGAATCCGGAACGCAAGTGACAGGAACTGTCATCTCACATAGAAGAACCGATTAGCGATAAAAATCAAAAAAAGAACTACATTATTATTAATTTTTTAAACCATTTAGATTTATGAAAAAGGTTTTATTCAGTTTTATCATCGTTGCTGCAGGACTGTTTGTGACTTCATGCGGTAATAAGAGTGCAGAATCTGCCACGGAGGCAGAACAGACCGAGCAGGTAGCAGAAGAGGCTCCCGCTGCAGAGGCTGAGCAACCGGCATCACTTGCCGACATCGTGGCAAAAGCCAAGGCCGAAGGTGCCAATTGGAGCGCCGACGAGTGGAAGGCACAGTTCAAGACGGCATTGGAGTCATATAAGACTTTTGCCGTGGAAATGAACGAGGCTCAGCCTGCCGACCTGGAAGCAATCACCAAGAAATATGCCGACGTCCCGGCGTTGATGGAGGAATTAGTAAGTGTTGCCCAGCAAGCCGAAGGTGGCAAGGTTATCACCGACGAATGGATCCAGACTACCATGCAGGAAATGGGCATACCCGAATTATAAGAGTCCTCCAATGATAAGAGAATAAACATTTACAGATTAACCCTTTAAAAATTGAGTCAATGAAAAGAGTTTATCTATTCGCGATTATGATTGCAGCAGCCATTGCTTTCACAGCTTGTGGCAACAAGACCCAGGACGGCGAAAATGCCGAAGGTGCGGCAACTGAACAAACTGCCGAGGCAACCGGTGAGGTTAAAGAGGGAAGCCAAGGCCCGTGCACCGTTTCCTGTGAGAAGTTCAGCATCGACATCCCCGAGGGATGGGAGGTTCGTGTCATTAAGGACAACGAAATCAGTGCCGGCCAGGAATACAAAGAGGGTTTGAACTTCGTTTATGACGAGCAAGCCAACTACAAGCAGTCGCAACAGATCGAGATGGAAATCAATGGTATGGAAGACCTTGGAGAAAAGACCCTCGGCAGCAACACTTATGCCACATTCCTCTGGAAACAGGATGCGGGTGACTCCTTCTCTGCCATCTTGAAAATCGGCGACGGCGAGAACGGCATCATCAAGGTAAACACTACCAACGTGAAGACTGCCGACAACGAGGTCGTACTGAAGGTAATGGAATCGCTGAAGCTGAAATAATAGCTTTTACATCCTAAAACGACTCCACGCCCTTGTTTTCGAGGGTGTGGAGTTTTTTTGTGCCGTTGTTTGTCGCCTCATTGAGGTACGCTTCGCAAGGGATGAAAAGAAAAATGGCTTCAAGTGCTTACCGAAGACAGGCGGCGCCTTAACAATGCTCAAATAGATTTGGCATTGTGTTCGTGTTGGATAAATTCCTCACGCTCGACAATGAAAACAAGCTTTCATTGTTCTCGCTTAATCGGAATTTTGCACTATCTTTGTGGTTTCAATCAATGGAATCATTAACCGAACTATAACATATAGACGATGAAACGACCAATTAATTACAAGATATCCATGAGCCGGTGCCTGATGCTGATGTTGCTGTTGTTTGTGTCATTTGCAGCGAGGGCACAGGAGGCTTACACCATATTTACCGAGGCCGACGGCACGCTGACATTCTTCTATGATGACCAGCGCAGTTCCCGCCCGGGCACTTCCTATTCGTTGAATATAATTGATTCTATTTTTTCTCCCGAATGGAATAAGGACAGGCTCAATATTTCTAAGGTGGTGTTTGACACCACATTTGTTGCTGCCCGTCCCACTTCCACTCAAGGGTGGTTTCGCGGAATGAATAATCTTAACTCCATTACTGGAATCAACTATTTAAATACCGATTCTGTGACAAACATGGAAGGCATGTTCGCTGCTTGTAACTCATTGGCCTCCCTTGACGTGAGCGGCTTCAATACAGCGAACGTGACAAACATGCAATTCATGTTCGCTGGCTGCGAATCCTTGACTTCCCTTGATGTGAGCGGCTTCAACACCTCGAATGTGACAACAATGGGTGGGATGTTCGCTGACTGCCAATTATTGACAACTATTGATGTGAGTGGTTTCAATACCTCGAATGTCACGATTATGGCCAACATGTTCGGTGGTTGCCATGCACTGACAACTCTTGACCTGAGCGGTTTCAACACCGCGAATGTGACAGACATGCTTTATATGTTCCGTGGTTGCAGGTCCCTGACATCCCTTGACCTGAGTAGTTTCAATACCAGGAATGTGACAAGAATGGGTTATATGTTCGCTGACTGCCAATCATTGACAACTCTTGACGTGAGTGGTTTCAATACATCGAATGTGACCGACATGAGTGACATGTTCAGTGGCTGCCAATTATTGACAACTCTTGACGTGAGTGGCTTCAACACCTCGAATGTGACAAACATGGATGCCATGTTCGTTGGCTGTAACTCATTGGCCTCCCTTGACGTGAGCGGCTTCAATACAGCGAATGTGACAGACATGGGTGCGATGTTCTCTTACTGCCAATCATTGACAACTCTTGACTTGAGTGGCTTCAACACCACGCATGTGACAAGCATGCCATACATGTTCAATCACTGCGAAAATCTGGTTACAATCTATGTCGGCAAAGGCTGGTCTACTGATTCGGTGACCTTTTCCTTTGAAATGTTTCATGGCTGCACCAGCCTTGTCGGTGAGCAAGGTACAGTTTATGATGAGAGCCATATAGATGCCGGTTATGCCCATATAGACGAAGGCCCCACCAATCCGGGCTACCTCTCCAGAAAAAGAATTGCCTATGCACTGCTTTCCTCAGATCAAACGGCTTTGACGTTCTACTACGATGACGAGCGTTCACTCCGCCCAAGCACTACCTATCTGCTGAATACTGAAGCAGTCAATCCAGGCTGGTCTGAATATGCAGGGGACATCACACATGTGCAGTTAGACTCCACATTTGTCGCTGCCCGTCCCACTTCTACTTACGGTTGGTTTAGCCAAATGGAAGAGCTTGATACCATCGCAGGAATCAATTATTTAAACACTAGTTCAGTGACCGACATGAGAAGAATGTTTGCTGGCTGTAAATCATTGACCTCACTTGACTTGAGCGGTTTCAATACCGAGAATGTGACAAACATGTGGGCGATGTTCTATGACTGCGATTCATTGAAATCCCTTGACCTGAGAAGTTTCAACACCTCGAATGTGACAAACATGGCGCGAATGTTCGCCGACTGCGATAATTTGGCTACTCTGATCATGGATGACTTCAGGACCGACAGCGTGAAAGACATGGCTGGCATGTTCGCTGGGTGCAAATCGTTGAAATCCATTGACCTGCACAGCTTCAACACCTCACATGTGAAGTACATGGGTTGGATGTTCGATGGCTGTAAATCATTGAAATCCATTGATTTGAGCGGTTTAAACACCAGGAATGTGACAGAAATGGAATACTTGTACCAGGGTTGCGATTCTTTGGTATCGCTCAACCTGAGAGGCTTGAACACCAGGAATGTGATAGACATGGCAGGCATGTTTGCTGGCTGCGATACATTGACATCCCTTGACTTGAGCAGTTTCAACACCAGGAAAGTGTGGAGCATGGAAGCCATGTTCAATGGTTGCAAACATCTGGAAACGATAGATGCGGGCAATGGTTGGAGCACAAATGCCGTGACTGAATCCAGTGAGATGTTCTATGGCTGCACCAGTCTTGTCGGAGGCCAAGGCACAGTTTATGACGAGAACCACGTGGATATCGCCCGTGCTCATGTTGACGGTGGTCCAGACAATCCTGGCTATTTGACTTGGAAGTTGTATATTCCTGATGGTGACGTGAATGGTGATGGCGAGGTGAACATCGCCGATGTGAATTGTGTTATCAGCGTCATTCAAGGAGACCCTGACATCTATGAAGGCCGTGCTGACGTGAACGGTGATGGTGAGGTAACTATTGCCGATATCAACACCCTCATCGACCTCATCCTTTAAGGCTGTGGCGCATCTCAAGTCCAGTCTTCCTCATGGTTTGTTGTTCCGGGATGTCTTACTGCGCCTTCAGCTTGGGCACAATAGGCATCGCCTCGGGATAAAAACGAATGAATTCTTTTTGCTCCCCTCTCTGCTTGCGCTATTGTTTCCTGGTCGGGGCAATAACCAGCGTGGCTACACGTTATATATATAAATAAAGAAATATCAAGTGCGCACAATGAACAAGAGAATGATTTCGCTCATGGTTGCCGCGCTGGCCTTGTTGTCGGCGAGCGGCCAGGTTGTGTTTAGCAATTATGGCAATTATAAGCCTATTGAGATACGCTTGTCGGACAACCATACAAGTTTGAACAGGATCTATGTTTTGTATGATACCAATGGGGTAGGGATGACCGTCAACTCGACGACCGGTGAACGGGCAACATGGGAAACCTATGACTATCAAAACGGTAGCCAAGTTATCAAGCCTGTTCCCAATACCCGCTGGGACGGAATGGCAACCACGCTGAATCAGGTTATACCTAACATCGGTTACAAGATTCAAGAGGGCAACAATCCTCCTTTCTACTGCTGGGTGGTGAATTATGCCGACTACTTTTTGAAACTGAAAGGCATGGACATCAACAATGAGGCCCCTTGCAGTTTGCTCACGTTCAATGTTGACGGCCAAGGTGATGCCATCCCCTACTACACGATTGACGGACACCGCCAGGTGTTGGATCGCGACATCAGATTGACCTACAACACGCTGGTGTGGGATGACACCACCCACTGGCAGAAGCAGGAGGTTGTCGAGAGCTTCGCGGCACTGGATCAGGGTATTGAAATCACTCCTCCATTGTGCAACACTGAATTCAGACTCAGCGGTGACCGTTTCCTTAAGGAGTGGGGTGATTCAGCTTTTGTCAAGGGTGTCTACTACAATACTCAGGCCGTGAGCTGCGAAACGACTGCAGTGCAGGAGCAGCGCGGCAATAACAATGAAAAGGGAATAGACAGTGGCCTTGGCGGTTCAGCGCCGGTTCACATCGTGTTTACGGGCTATCCCACCGACGCTGTCGTCTATCGTGAATGGGAAATGGCCACCGACCAGGACTTTGAGGATGTCATCTTGCAATACAACCAGGATGAGGTGGATTATACCTTCAACGAAGCCGGCACCTATTATATGCGCTATATGGTGGCAAATGCATCGGGCTCTTGTGAATACTATGGTGAGACCTACACCATCACGGTGAGCGAGAGCGAGTTGGTGTGCCCCAACGTGTTCTCACCCGGTTCTACCCCGGGCGTGAATGACATCTGGAAGGTCACTTACAAGTCGCTGGTGGAGTTCCACTGTTGGATTTTCAACCGCTGGGGAACGCTGGTGTGTGAATTCACCGATCCTGGCAGCGGCTGGGATGGCACCTATCATGGCAAGCTTGTTGACACAGGCGTTTATTACTATGTGGTGACGGCCTTGGGCAGTGATGGTGTGAAATATAAGAGACGTGGCGACATCACCATCTTGCGTTACAAGGGTAGAGGCGAAGGTACTTCGAACAATGGCGCTGAAGGAGGCGGCACTGATTATTAAAGCGAATTGCGGCATTGCCGCAATTTGTTGATTAAAGAATATCGAAAATATGAAAAAAGTGATAATAATGGCCGCATTGCTGCTGGTGTCTTCGGCAGCCGCTCAGGCACAGCTCATGCGAGAGTACAGCAAACCGAGCAGTAAAGAATCAACGGTGTTCAGCACGACGGCAAGTCCCGATATCCCGACCAGTGTGACTTTTGCGGGCGAGACTGTGAGCTTCGACCGTCTGGACATGGCCGAGCGCCTGGACCGTGAGTTGACAAGCGTCATCTATGGCCAGACGACGACCGAGCTGTGTTTCAAGCGTGCAAACAGATATTTCCCTGTCCTGGCGAAGATTTTGAAAGAACAGGGAGTGCCCCTGGACTTCCTCTATCTGGCAGTGACCGAGAGTTCCATGGACTACAATGCCTACTCAAGTGCCAAGGCTGCCGGCATGTGGCAGCTGCTGGCTGGCACTGGTCGCGACTACGGTCTGGAGGTGAGCGACGAGGTGGACGAACGCTATGACCCCGAGAAATCGACGGTTGCAGCCTGCAAATACCTCAAGGCAGCATACAAGAAATATGGCCACTGGGCGACTGTTGCCGCGAGCTACAATGCCGGAATGCAAAAGATTACCAATGAGTTGTCAAAACAGAAAGTGGATAACTCATTTGACCTGTATCTGGTGCAGGAAACATCGCGCTATGTGTTCCGCATCATCGCTTACAAGTTGCTGATGGAGTCGCCTAAGCGTTACGGCTACCGCTTCTCTCGCAAACAGTTGTATCAACCGGTATCCTATACTACAGTAGACGTGACCGGCTCGGTCGCCAACTGGGTGGATTGGGCCAAGGCCAAGGGCATCACCTATGCCCAGTTGCGTGAGGCCAACCCATGGATACGTTCAACTAAACTGACCAACGCATCAGGCAAAACCTATAAAGTGCGCATCCCCAAGCAGAGCGATTTGTACCGCAGCAAGCGAACATTCACGGTCTATAACAAGGACTGGGTCGTGGATTAGGCTTTAGCTTAGGTTTTAACGAAGTGACCTTAACGTCTTTAGCAAGAAATAAATGAAACTGAACGGGCAGGATGTCGAGAGCGTTGAGGTGCTGGGCGCGAGAGTCCACAACCTCAAGAATATCGATGTTGAGATACCCCACTACAAGTTGACGGTAGTCACGGGGTTGAGTGGCAGCGGCAAATCGTCGCTGGCGTTTGACACGGTGTTTGCCGAGGGCCAGCGCCGTTATCTGGAGACATTCTCATCCTATGCCCGCAACATGATGGGCATGCTGGAGCGACCCAACGTCGACAAGATTTCCGGCCTGTGCCCCGTCATCTCGATAGGGCAGAAAGGTGTCAACCGCAATCCCCGCAGTACGGTGGGCACGACAACCGAGGTGTATGACTATCTGCGTCTGCTCTATGCACGCGCAGCCGACGCTTATTCTTATCTGTCTGGCGAGCGCATGGTCAAATACACCATCGACAAGATTCTCAGTTTGATTCTTGAACGCTATCAAGGGCGCAAGATATATATACTGGCTCCATTGGTCAAGAACCGCAAGGGTCATTACAAGGATTTATTTGAGAACCTGCGCAAGAAGGGTTACATCAATGTGAGGGTTGACGGTGTGCTGCGTGAAATCACCTTCGGCATGAAGCTGGATCGCTACGTCAACCACAGCGTGGAACTGGTGGTGGATCGCCTTAAAGTCGCCGTCAAGGACAGTAAGCGCCTTGCCGATACCGTTGACCTGGCCTTCAAACAAGGAAACGGGCAATTGATGATCCTGGATGCCGAGACCGACGAAGTGGGCTATTACAGCCGTTCGCTCATGGACCCCGCCACGGGTTTGTCCTACATGGAACCGGCGCCACACAACTTCTCGTTCAACTCCCCTCTGGGTGCATGCCCACGCTGCAAGGGTCTGGGATATGTCAATATCATCGACCGAGATAAGATCATGCCCGACATGAACTTGAGTATCAAGGCTGGCGGCATACTGCCTTTGGGCAAATACAAAAACTCGCAGATTTTCTGGCAGATCCAGGCAATCTGTGAAAAATATGGCTGCACACTCGACTCTCCGTTGAGTGAATTGCCCGAGGAGGCTCTGAACGACATCATGAATGGCACTAACGAGAGGTTGAGCCTGCGCACCGAGACGTTGAGCACGAGCAATTATTTTCTCACGTTTGACGGCTTGGTCAAGTATCTCGAGATGCAACAGGACGACACTGCCACGAGTGCCGCTCAGAAGTGGGCCGGTCAGTTCTTCTCCCGCGCCACTTGTCCCGATTGCAGCGGAGCCCGTCTCAACCGTGAGGCGTTGCACTTCAGGCTTCATGACAAGAACATCGCCCAATTGGCGGCAATGGACATCAGTGAGCTGCGAGACTGGATTCAAGACCTGCAGAATCACGTGACGCCCACCCAATGGGAAATCGCTCGCGAAATCGTCAAGGAAATCGGCTCAAGATTGGACTTCCTGATAGAGGTGGGACTTGACTACATGTCGCTCAACCGCAACTCGGCCTCACTGTCGGGTGGCGAGAGCCAGCGCATCAGGTTGGCCACCCAGATCGGGTCGCGCCTGGTTAACGTGCTGTATATCCTTGACGAGCCTTCCATCGGGTTGCACCAGCGTGACAACCAGCGGCTGATTGACTCGCTCAAGATGTTGCGTGATGATGGCAACACCATCCTCGTCGTCGAGCATGACAAGGAAATGATGCTGCAAGCCGACTACATCATCGATATAGGCCCCCTGGCAGGACGCAAGGGTGGACATGTCGTGTTTGCCGGTTTGCCGCAGGAATTGTTACAGCAGCACACCCTCACTGCCGATTACCTGAACGGCACCCGCTCGATAGCTGTTCCTCACACTCGCCGCGAAGGTAATGGTAAGGCTCTAAGCCTGAGAGGGTGTCGCGGCAATAACTTGAAGAGTGTTGACGTGGACTTCCCGCTTGGCACGTTCATCTGTGTCACCGGAGTCAGCGGCAGCGGCAAGTCGACTCTAGTCAATGCCACCTTGCAGCCCATCCTCAGTCAGCGTCTGTACCGTTCACACACCGCTCCCATGCCCTATGACACGGTGATGGGCCTGGAGCATATTGATAAGGTGGTCACAGTCGACCAGACCCCACTGGGTCGCACACCCCGTTCCAATGCTGCCACCTATACGGGTGTGTTTACCGAGATACGCAACCTTTTTGTTAATTTGCCCGAATCCAAGATTCGCGCCTATAAGCCCGGGCGGTTCTCCTTCAACACGAGTGGTGGCCGTTGTGAAAAATGCAACGGTAACGGCTACAAGGCGGTGGAGATGAATTTCCTGCCCGATGTGCTGGTGCCCTGTGAGGAATGCGGGGGCAAACGCTACAACCGTGAGACCCTCGAGGTCAAGTTCAAGGGCAAGTCCATTGCCGATGTGTTGGACATGACCATCAATCAGGCTGTGGAGTTCTTTGATGCCGTGCCATCAATTTTGCGCAAGATCAAGGTGCTGCAGGATGTGGGTTTGGGTTACATCAAACTGGGACAGCCCTCCAGCACGCTGTCGGGTGGCGAATGCCAGCGTGTGAAACTTGCTTGCGAACTTGCCAAGAAGGACACCGGCAAGACTGTCTATATCCTCGATGAGCCGACCACAGGATTACACTTCGAAGACATCAAGGTGTTGCTGGGTGTGCTCAATCGTCTCGTCGATAAAGGCAACACGGTTATCGTCATCGAACACAACCTTGACGTCATCAAGTGCGCCGACTACATCATTGACATGGGACCCGAGGGAGGGCGGGGCGGAGGTCAAGTGGTCGCCAGCGGCACCCCCGAAACACTTGTCAAGTCAACCTCATCGATCACGGCCCGATATCTCAAACAAGAACTCGAGGGCAACTGATTCATCCAGGAAAACATTCTGATCATTTCTCTGTGTTGCGGTGTCATGTTCATGCGATCGCAATGGCCGTGTCATGTTTTATAGCATGTGATGGAGTAGAAATACTCCTTTTTTTTAGCCCGTGGAGTAGGGTGAAAGAGAGAAAAAATGAAAATTGCTCAATTTTTGAGTCAGAAAATTTGGCTTTTGATGCCAAAAATCGATGAGAAAAACACAGGAAAAAGGAGTCAGAATTCAGCAAAATCTTCCATTGAGAATGTAGCGTTTTTTAGCCTAAACGCTTGTGGAGTGGGAGAGAAGCGGATAAAATCACCCTAGATTAACTCGGTTGATTTTTGGTCAAAATGTCGCATTTTGGCCCCAAAGAGGCTTATTTCGGCTCAAATTGGTAAAAAAGGGGTAAAAATGGGATTTTACGAGTTTTCTATGGCCAAAAATATACTGAAATTCTTTTAGCCTAGACACAAGCGAAAGCGCGATAAACAAACGTCTTTTGTCAAATTATTACAAATCACTGAGAACGCTAGATTTTGCTAAAATCCAGTATTTCGTGTAGAATCAGGTGTGCCTGGAAAATATCGCAAGGAAATCGAGTTGAGCGCCAGAAAAACACAAATTGGTATTTTGCCAACACGGAATTCCGCTTTGGAAATAGCCTCCGATTTGCGTTCTCAAATGATGGGGTGGGGAGCGAAATCGCCAGTTTCGGCACCAGGGGAGGTGTTTGCAAATGCGACTCACGCTTAAAAAATGCGAATTTACGGCCGTAAAGTTTACGAAAACAGCTAAAAATCGCATTAACATTTATTTAAATATGCTACAATTGACTGAAAATCAATAAAATACAACAAAAACCTCTAGCAGTGCTATATATAATGAACAAAAGACCAGGATGAGGGTAGTTTGGTTGATAACACACACTATAAACATGTTGAAAACAAGCTAGATAATATATAAGAAATAAAGTTTTACTTTATATTATTTCGTTTGGTTTTGAAACTCGCCTGAAATTGTCGTTTTTTGGAAAAAATAATTACAAATTTTAAAATTTTCGTTTTTAAATTTGGTGGTTTCAAAAATTCGTTCTAAATTTGCAATCCCAAAATTAAAAAACGCAAACAGTCATTTTTGAGGTTTTGGGGCGATTTTGGGGTGTTTCCCGATCGAGAGTTCAAGGTCAGATAATTTTTGACTTGTAAATTTGATAATCTCGCGCGATTGAGCGCATGATAATATTTGTTCTTAAATGGATATTGTATCGCGACTGAAACGGTTTCTTGAAGATACTGGGATTTCAAATTCTCAGTTCGCCGACACTTGTGAGATACCTCGTCCCACTCTCTCGCAGTTGCTCAATGGGCGCAACAAGAAAGTGAGTGATGAGGTCATCGGCAAGATTCATCGCGCTTATCCCTCGTTGAACGTTATGTGGCTCATGTTCGGTGACGGAGATATGTTGCTGAACGGATCGGATGCGAACCGGGCGGCTGCTGACAAAATGTCAGCTCAAGCTGGGGTGCAAGATTCGCCGGTTAATGAAATGGGTCAACGGGCAATTTCGTTTGACGATGACGCGAATGGAGGTTATCATCCCGCGAGCAAGCAATCGCAGCGCATGGCTCAAACCTCGACGATGAATGAGACCATCCAGAGCATCATGCGCAGCACAGGAGCTGGTCGCCCCCTTCCGCGAGGTTCGGCCTCACCTGATGCCCGCCGGGTGGTGAATATTGTGGTCTTCTACAATGATGGCCGATTTGAACAGTTTGGACCGATAAATAAATGATGTAATAATAATAATGTTAATTCACTCGTTAGGCTTTGCCGATTGTCGAGAACACACTTAAAACAACGACTTTTGCCGCACATTAATAATTTTAAAACAAACCATACCTAATAGAAACAGACCATTGCTATCGAAGAGACAATCGGCAAGCCTTGTGAGTGATGAGGGTAAAATGAAACGACCATTACAGCACTGAATGAAGTAAATAACCTTTTCATAGCACATGAAAACATCAGGAGGGTGGAACCAATTACATGGTCCACCCTCCTGTTCTGTTGTACGAGGCGATGATTAACCCCTGTTGATGGCTTGTTGCTACTTGGTCAGGTTGCCCAGGATGTCGCGGACAATCTGGCGTCCTGCGGCACTGGTGGCATTTTTAGCGGCACGTCCTGCGGCATCCTTGACGCTGGTGCTCTTGCTTTTCTTGCCCGTGATGGCATCTGAAACCTTCTTGCCCATGATGGTTGCCAATGTTCCGGTGATGGCGGTGACAACGGCTTTCCAGACTTTGGACCAGATGGTTTTCTCTTTTTTCTTTTTTTCCGCCTCCTTCTCTGCTTCCTTGGCGGCTGCGGCTTCCTCAGCGGCCTTGGCGGCCTCCTCTGCTTCACGTGCAAACACCTCAAAGGCGCTTTCCCTGTCCTTAGACTCCTTGTACTTGGCGCTGATGTCGCTGGCGGCATTCATGATGTCGAGACGCTGGCCCTCGGTGATGGCGCCGATTTGGCTCAACGGGAACAGGATTTTGGCACGCTCGACCACGCTGGGGGCGCCTTTCTCGTCAAGGAACGACACCAGTGCTTCGCCCGTCTCAAGGTTCAGGATAGCCTCATCGGTTTTGAATTCGGGATTGGTGCGGAAGGTCTCGGATGCGGCTTTGATGGCTTTCTGGTCACGGGGTGTATAGGCACGCAGTGCATGCTGCACGCGATTGCCCAGCTGACCCAGAATGATGTCGGGGATGTCGGTAGGCAGCTGCGAGATGAAGAAGATGCCCACACCTTTACTGCGGATGAGTCTGATGACCTGCTCGATCTTGTCGCCGAGTGCTTTGGTGGTGTCCTCAAACAACATGTGGGCCTCGTCAAAGAAGAAGATCAGCTTGGGCTTTTCCAGGTCTCCCACCTCGGGCAGCGTGCTGTATAGCTCGCTCAGCAGCCACAGCAGGAAGGTGGAGTAAAGTTTGGGCTGCAGCATCAGTTTGTCGGCTGCGAGTACACTCAGCACACCCTTGCCGTCGCGAGTGGCGAACAGGTCCTGAATGTCGAACGACGGCAGGCCGAAGAATTTGTCTCCGCCCTGATTCTCGAGATGCAGGATGGCTCGCTGGATGGCACCGATGCTGGCACTTGACACGTTGCCATATTGCGTGGTGTACTCCTTGGCATGCTTTGACAGCCAGTCCAGTGCACTGCGCAAATCCTTGATGTCGTCGAGCAGCACTCCCCTCTCGTCGAGGATGCGGTACAGGATGTTGAGCACGCCAGTCTGGGTCTCGTTCAGTCCCAGGATGCGGGCAACCAGGTCGGGTCCCATCTCGCCGATGCTGGCGCGCATTGAAATGCCCTGCTCGCCAAAGACATCATAGAACCTCACCGGACAGCCCTCAAAGGTGAGGCTCTCCTGATCCATGCCGAATTCCGGCAATCGTTTCTCGATGAAACTTGACAGTTTGCCGGGCTGGCTGACGCCCGAGAGGTCGCCTTTCATGTCGGCCATGAAGCAGGGTACTCCGGCTTTGCAGAAACTCTCGGCAATCACTTGCAGGGTGACCGTTTTACCGGTACCTGTGGCTCCGGCGATCAGGCCGTGTCGGTTGGCCATGTTGCCCAGGATGCTGATGGGTCCGTTGGGCCCGTGGGCGATGTAGAATCCGTTCTCTTGAGTATACATGATTGATGCTGTATTTATTGGTTTTTGTAATCTTCCATGTCAACTTGGTCACAAAATTATGCTTTTCTCGGCATAAATCCAAATCAAATCTGCAATTACTTTGTTTTCTTGATGTTCCTGAATCGGAATTAATGAGCTGGATGTAACCGATTTCTGTAGTTCTTCATGCCAAAGGATCATTTTTTCCCGATTTTTCTTGGTTGCAATCAGATTATGGTTATATATTTGCATCGATTTCATAAATATGAGGTAGTAATGACAATGATTTCAGCATTCTGGTGGTGGCGTAACTCAAGATTGAAAAAGTCGTGAGTCGCTTGACCATTTGGAATCATTAGGATTGCAAAATAGAATAAAAGGTCTGTCGTTCTCGCGGCGGACCTTTTAAACATTATTAATAATAATACATTAGTAAGATGAAACAAAAAAGATTTATTCTGCAAGAGAACGAGTTGCCCACAGCATGGTATAACATTCAGGCCGACATGCCCAACAAGCCCATGCCGCCCATCCATCCTGCCACCAAGCAGCCGCTGGGGGTGGACGATTTGGCCCACATCTTTCCGCGTGAGTGTTGTGTGCAGGAACTGGACACCGAGCACGACTTCATCCCTATTCCCGACGAAGTCATGGACAAATACAAGGCTTATCGTTCAACGCCGCTCGTCCGCGCCTATGCCCTCGAGGAGGCCTTGCAGACGCCCGCTCACATATATTTCAAGAACGAGTCGGTCAACCCGCTAGGCTCTCACAAGATCAACTCGGCGCTGGCCCAGTGTTACTATGCCAAGCAAGAAGGGACCACCAATGTCACTACCGAGACCGGTGCAGGGCAATGGGGTGCCGCTCTGGCCTATGCCGCCTCGGTCTTCGGGTTGGAATCGGCGGTCTATCAGGTAAAGATTTCGATGCAGCAGAAACCCTACCGTTCGTCCATCATGCGCACGTTTGGCGCGGCTGTCACAGGGTCGCCCTCGATGTCCACCCGTGCCGGCAAGGACATCATCACCCGCGATCCTCAACACCCCGGTTCGCTGGGAACAGCCATCTCAGAGGCCGTGGAGCTGGCGATGACGACGCCCAACTGCAAGTATACCCTGGGCTCGGTGCTCAACCACGTGGGCCTGCATCAGACCATCATCGGCCTGGAAGCCGAGCGTCAGATGGCCATGGTAGGGGAATATCCTGATGTGGTGATTGCTTGTTTTGGTGGCGGCTCAAACTTTGGCGGCATAGCTTTCCCGTTCATGCGTCATAACCTGAAGGACGGCAAGCAGACCGAGTTCATTGCTGCCGAGCCCGAGAGTTGTCCCAAACTGACAAGGGGCGAATTCCGCTATGACTTTGGCGATGAGGCCGGTTATACCCCCTTGCTGCCGATGTTCACGTTAGGCCACAGTTTCAAGCCAGCCAACATCCATGCGGGCGGCCTGCGCTATCACGGAGCCGGCATGATCATCTCGCAGTTGTTGAAGGACGGCTTGATGCGTGGTGAGGACATCCCGCAGCTGGAGTCCTTTGATGCGGCGATGCTGTTTGCCCGCACCGAGGGCATCATCCCCGCCCCCGAGTCGGGACATGCCATTGCCGCTGTCATCCGTGAGGCCGAGAAGTGCAAACAGTCCGGCGAGCAAAAGGTCATCTTGTTCAACCTCTCGGGGCATGGCCTGATTGACATGAGCGCCTATGAGCAATACCTGAACGGTGACCTGATGAACTACCATATCTCGGATGCCGATATCGCGCAGACCCTCAAGAGCGTACCTGAATAAAGAAAGATAGAATAATTGGTTAAATAATGAAGTTGGATTGGGGCGGAAAGCATTTTTCCGCCCTTCATGATGCTCTTGTGGGCTGGATGTTGTACCTTTGTAGCACTAACCAATCCAATCTTAGAGAAGTGGCAGACAGCAGAAAAAAGGTGTTTGTGTCGGGCTGCTATGACCTGTTGCACTCGGGTCATGTGGAGTTCTTCAGGCAGGCGTCGCAGTATGGCGACCTGTATGTGGGCATCGGCAGCGACCGCACGATAGAGGCCCTGAAGGGTCACAAGACGATGTACAGCGAGCAGGAACGCCTGTTCATGGTGCGTGCCATCCGCTATGTCAAGGAGGCTTACATCAATCAAGGTGACGGTTTTCTCGATTTCCTGCCGACACTCGACATCGTCCATCCCGATTGCCTAGTGGTGAACGAGGACGGCGACCGTGAGGACAAGCGGGCCTTGTGCCGCGAGCGGGGCATGGAGTACATCGTGCTCAAGCGGGAACCCATGGAGGGCCTGGATGCCCGCAGCAGCACCAGTCTGAAACAGATGCCCAGCCAGTTGCCCACACGCTTGGACCTGGCGGGCACGTGGATTGACCAGCCCTACGTCTCCTGTTATGCTCCCGGCTGGGCGTTGACCATCTCGCTGGAGCCCACGTTCGAGATTCGTGAGCGCTGTGGCCTGTCCACCAGCACGCGCAACACCATCAAGCGTGTGTGGCCTTACAAGTTGCCCTTGATGGACCCCGAGATGCTGGCACGACTGGTCTTCTGTCTCGAGAACGATCCCGAGCGCAGCGACGGCATCGTGAGCGGTGCCCAAGACGCCATCGGCATCTGCGTGCCGGGCCTTGCCCGTCACTACTACAACGGCAGTTACTGGCCCGAAAAGATAGAATATACTAGCGACCCTGCCCTGCTCGGCTGGCTGGAGGATCACCTGTGCATGATTCCCATGTTCCCCCGTCGTCCCGGCTGCAGCGTGGTCGAGGGCAAGGACATCACCCCCGTCAAGGTCAAGGCGCTTGCCGCAGCCGCCGATGCCTGCTGGAATGCCATCCAGTGCAGGGACCTCGATGCCTTTGCCGCGGCCTATAAAGCCTCGTTCGAGGCCCAGGTGGCGATGTTCCCCGCCATGATACAGCCCGGTGTACAGGACTACATCGACCGCTACAGCGCCCTTGACGGCGTGCTGGCGTGGAAGATGCCCGGGGCCGGTGGAGGCGGTTATCTGGCGCTCGTGTGCCGTGACCGCGACAGTTTCCCCGATGGGGCCATCTCGCTCACCATCCGCCGCAGTGGCATGTTATAAGTTAGGAGTTAGGAGTTAGAAGTGAGTAGTTAAAATGAAACGCTATTGTCAGACACTTGAGTTGCGGGACGACCGCGAAATGATAGAGAAATATGTTGAGGCCCACGCCCATGTGTGGCCCGAAATCCAGGCGGGCATCCGCAGTGTGGGCATCCTGGACATGCAGATTTACATCTTGGGCAACCGCCTGTTCATGATCTGTGACACGGTTGACGACTTCGACTGGGAGGCCGATAACGCCCGCCTGGCATCTCTGCCCCGACAGGCCGAGTGGGAAGCTTATGTGGCCCAATTCCAGGGCTGTGACCCGTCGGCCCCCTCGACGGCCAAGTGGCAACTGATGGAGAGGATATTCAAACTTCAAGAGGGCTTGAAGTTTGGAGATAAGAGATAAAAGATAAGAGAGGAATGAGAGAGACTGATAATCATAACAAATCCCGTCTGCTGGTGAAAACATCAGGGCAGATAATCCTTGATTTATTTTAGATTGGCATCATTCTCATCATTGAGTAGATGATGGATTAGATAAATAATTAGTTTATGAAAAAGTTTTTGCTTTTGATTGGTATTCTGATTATTGGTGTAATCGCCTTTAAATGTTCTCGTTCTTCGGTTGTAAAAGAGCCTTCTACCGTAAGATTCACAGAACTTGACAAGGAAATACAAGACACCCTGTTTTCTCTCTGGCAGAGTAATGGAGGAATGAGGACGACTACTAAAACAGTATATTATCCTCGTACAAAAGAGACTTGGGTACATGAAACTACGGCACCTATTAATTTTATTGATTTAACCGACAATTATGTCTTAGAATATAAGAAAACCAGATTATTTATTTTTCTTTTTGATAATAGAGATAAGGCAGTTATCAATAAAACGAATGGATGGAAGCACACATTTCCTTGGAATGAACATGAACCTTTCATCATCAAGGGAGATAAAATCTATACACCAGCTGTATTCTTATCTTTCTTTGTGGTGTCATCAAAGTCGGAAATGGATACATGTCGTTTTAATGTTTATACCATAAAAGAATAATTGAAAAATAATCAAACAACCGGAACAACTGACAATAACCCAAACAACCCTTTTTTATGTTGTCCAAATTGTTTGAAAAAATTGAAACAAAATGTCAACCGATAAAGAAAAGAAATCCCGATTGCTGGTGACCCGCGAGGGCGTGAGTTATGTGCTGCCCTTCATCGTTGTGACCTGCTGCTTTGCCCTGTGGGGCTTTGCCAACGATATCACCAACCCGATGGTCAAGGCGTTCTCCAAGATATTCCGCATGAGCGTGACCGACGGCACGCTGGTGCAGGTCGCTTTCTACGGCGGCTACTTCTGCATGGCTTTGCCGGCTGCATTGTTCATCCGCCGTCACTCGTTCAAAAGCGGCATCGTGATGGGCTTGGCGCTGTATGCCCTGGGCGTGCTGTTGTTCATACCCGCCAAGTCAATAGGCAGTTTCGCGCCGTTCCTGCTGGCTTATTTCATACTCACTTGCGGCTTGTCGTTCCTCGAAACGACCGCCAACCCCTACATCCTGCTCATGGGTGACCGCGAGACCGCCACACGTCGCCTGAACTTTGCCCAGTCGTTCAACCCCATCGGGTCGCTGACGGGCATGTTTGTGGCGATGCACTTCATCCAGGCCCGCCTCTCTCCGCTCGACACTGCCCAGCGTGCGACACTCGACGATGCGCAGTTCGAGGCTTTGAAACAGAGCGACCTGAGCGTGCTCGTGCAGCCATATGCCCTGTTGAGCGTGGTCATCATCCTGCTGCTTGTCGTCTTGCTGGCGGTGCGCATTCCCGCTGTGCATCAGTCTGCCCGTGAGAAGCGTGCGCCGCTGTTGCCCGCTGTGCGCCGTCTGTGTGCCAACCGGTCTTATCGCAACGGTGTCGTGGCGCAGTTCTTCTATGTGGGCGCGCAGATCACCTGCTGGACTTTCATCATCCAGTATGGCACGCGTGTGTTCATGGCCGAGAGCATGAGTGAGCAGGCTGCCGAGGTGTTGTCCCAGCGCTACAACATTGTGGCGATGGTGCTGTTCTGCCTGATGCGGTTTGTCAACATTTTCCTGATGAAGTATTTCAAGCCGGGCCGTTTGCTCGCGTTTTTCTCGGCAGTGGCCATCTTGCTGCTGTGCGGGGTCATCTTTGTGGGAGGCCGCACCGGAATGTGTTGTCTGGTGGCGGTGTCGGCTTGTATGAGTCTGATGTTCCCTACTATCTATGGCATAGCTTTGGGTGATGTGCAAGACGATGCCGAGGTGGGTTCGGCGGGCCTGATCATGGCGATTCTGGGCGGCAGCCTGTTGCCCGCAGCCCAGGCGATGATCATCGACAGCGGGGTGCAGACGATTCCCGCCGTGAACCTGTCGTTTGTGGTCCCTGCCGTGTGCTTTGCCGTGGTGATGTGGTACGGGCTGCAAAACCTGCGCCAGAGCCAATAGGCTTTTCCCGACGACAGGCACAACGCCTTACGTTCTGTCCGGTTTTTCCGTTTTTTCCGTGCGTGCACGCGTGCTGTGACCTGATTGCCATTAAACATAGAACCTTATCCTTTATCCGCGGCGACAGCCGTTAACTGTTCAAGAGAAGGTCAATCATCTTGGTGACATCATCGATGCTGACGGTTCCGTTGCGGTCCACGTCGGCGATATCCATGCCGGCGACATTGCCGCTCAACAGGACGTCGATGAGCGAGGTCACGTCGTTGATGTCAAGGATGCCGTTGCCGTTCAGATCGCCGTAGAGCGGCTCTTCGCCGCCCGTTGCGGTTGCAGTGAGTGTGACTGACCTGACGGCGCCATTGCTCACCACGTCGGCCTCCCATGAGGCGAAGCGCAACCGTACATTGTCCAGGCCTTGAGGCACGGCGAGCGAGAGCGAGAGGAAGTGCGTGCTGGTGCCTGGCGTCGTTGGAGTGCATGTGACCGAGTCGAGGGGCTGCCCGTTCACGTCCTCAATCACCATGGTCAGCGCGGTTTTCTCCAGGTGAAAGTTGCTCTGGTAAAAGAACTTGGTGAACCATTCCACGCTGGCGCTGATGCTGTCGATGCCAAGGCAAGAGAAGGCGGGCGACGTGAGTGTGAGCGCCTTGCCGTCGGAGTTGACGTACAGGACGATATAGCCGTTGCCGATGTTGGACTTGGTGAGCGGGGTGCTGGGGTTGTTGTATTCCCATCCGTCAAAGTCATTGGCGGCGAAATGCGGCAGCTCTTGCGCCGTGGCAATGGTCATCGAAACCGCCAGTGCGAGTATTGTGAAAAGGGTCTTCATCGTGTCATCGAAAATTTCCCCAAAATTACGGTTTTATTCTGATTGTGACAAGAAAGTGCGGCCCAATGTTGTGCACCGGGCATGATAAATGTTTGTGACGCTTTCGCCTTGAATTTTAATCGCGCTTTCGCCTTGAATTTTAATCGCGCTTTCGCCTGAATTTTAATCGCGCTTTCGCGCGAGAAATTAAACAAAAATTAGGTAATGATATAGCTGTTGGCCTAACCTTTAACTCGGCGCAGCCAAACCCTGCGTGGCTAATGCTAATTACGCGAAATCAACCAATTTAATGCGAATTTTTATTTTTTTTTGTGCAATTCGCTTACTTAGCGAAATTCGCATTAAAAAAAAGTTTCAGGGTCAACTCCTACATCGTTTCCCAAAATTATAAATAAAAAATTAAACCATATTTTTGCTCAATTTTTAAATCAATTTTTGTTTAATTTCTCGGCCGTCAGGCCGACCCTCCAAAACAGGGGCGAATGATGACGCAGTCCCGTTGCCGTTGACGGCGAAGGTAGGCTGCGCTTCGGGATTGCAAACAAAAAATTGTTCTTTTTGTTTGGCACTCCGCTCAAGTTACATTACCTTTGCACAAAACTAAGAACCATTCATTAACCGTAGAGACTGTTTTGACCTTGATGTAATGTAAATAATTGATTTGCAGTCAAATCAAGACAATCTCGATAAACATTATCAAAAGAAATTGGAAAACGAAATCCTGGCTCTTAATGCCAATCAGGTAGTGGCCTACCTGCAGAAAGAACCGCGTGAATTCACTAAGGCCGACATCATCCGCTTCATTGAGGAGAACAACATCCGCATGGTCAACTTCATGTACCCCGGCGGTGACGGCAAGTTGAAAACCCTGAATTTTGTCATCAGCAGCAAGGACTACTTGCGCACCATCCTGTCGTGCGGTGAGCGCGTGGACGGCTCCAGCCTCTTCAGCTTCATCCAGGCCAGCTCGAGCGACCTGTATGTGCTGCCCAGGTTCAGCACCGCCTTCCTCGACCCGTTTGCCGAGATTCCCACGCTGTGCCTGCTGTGCTCGTTCTTTGACAAGGACGGCAACCCGCTGGAGAGCTCTCCCGAGCAGACGCTGAGGAAAGCCGCCAATGCCTTCCGCGAGACCACGGGCATGGAATATGAGGCCATGGGTGAGTTGGAGTACTACGTCATCCGTCCCTCGGTTGACTACTATCCCGCCCGCGACCAGCACGGCTACCACGAGTCGATGCCCTATGCCAAGACCAACGACTTCCGCCAGCGCTGCATGGACTATATCGCCAAGGCCGGTGGCCAGATCAAGTACGGCCACAGCGAGGTGGGCAACTTTGAGCAGGACGGTGTGGTGTATGAGCAGAACGAGATCGAGTTCCTGCCCGTTCCCGTGCTTGACGCTGCCGACCAGCTGATGGTGGCCAAGTGGGTCATCCGCAACCTGGCCTTCCGCGCCAACCTGAACGTCACCTTCGCTCCCAAGATTACGACTGGCAAGGCCGGTTCGGGTCTGCACATCCACATGCGCATGATGAAGGATGGCCGCAACATGATGATCAACGACAAGGGCGTGCTGAGCGACGAGGCCCGCAAGGCTATCGCCGGCATGATGGAGTTGGCTCCCGCCATCACGGCATTCGGCAACAAGAACCCGATGTCCTACTTCCGTCTGGTGCCCCATCAGGAGGCTCCCACCAACGTGTGCTGGGGTGACCGCAACCGCTCGGTGCTCGTGCGCGTGCCTCTGGGCTGGACCGCAGGTGCCGACATGTGCCGCGCTGCCAACCCGCTGGAGCCCGCCAGCAACTTCGACACGACTCAGAAGCAGACCGTCGAGATGCGCTCGCCGGACGGCTCAGCCGACATCTACCAGCTGCTGGCTGGACTGTGCGTAGCCTGCCGCCACGGCTTTGAGATGGAGAATGCCCTGGAGCTGGCCAAGAAGACCTATGTCGACGTGAACATCCACGACGCCGCCAACGCCGACCGCTTGAACGAGCTCGACTGCCTGCCCGACAGCTGCGTCGCCAGTGCCGACTGCCTGGACAAGCTGCGCGCTGCCTTCGAGGAGAAGAACGTCTTCAGCGCTCACATGATTGACGGTATCATCGCCGAGCTGCGCTCGTTCAACGACCGCACCCTGCGCCACGACATCGAGCACGATCCCAAGCGCACCTCGCAGCTCGTCAACGAGTACTTCCAGTGCGGCTAAGCCCCACACGGTTTATCCAAACAACAACAAACAACCTGGACAACAATAAAAGTTGTCCAGGTTTTGTTTGAATAAGCAAGTACCTTGACGTGAAGTACACGCACTCGCGGAAAAAACGGAAAAACCGAACTACAAACGAGGTGTGTCATAATTCAAGACCCAATTGTATGGTCGCGCTTCGCGCGAGAAATTAAACAAAATTATTTTGCTAAATTTTTAAACCAATTTTTGTTTAATTTCTCGGCCGTAAGGCCGATTAAAAATCAGAGGCGTATTATCGTTTATCTATAGGCAGGTGTGTTCCTGTCTTGACAGGGCAGGTTGTTGACGGGCATTAATAAGGCACGAGGTGGACATACACAAAGCACTGTTGTGTAGCACCACCTCGTGTGATCATAGGGTTGCGGTGATTCAGCCGCAGTTATTTCTCTTTCTTCTCCTCGTCCATGAGGCCGGCACGGTAGCCGCCAGATTGAACTAACTGAACACCATACTGGTAGCCCAGCTGGTAAGCCTGCTGCACGAGTTGCTGCATCTGTTGCATGATGGCCTGATACTGCTGCTGATACTGCTGCTGGTTGGGAGCGGGCTGCGTTGGCTGCTGGTATCCGGGAGGGAAGTTAGGCACTTGCTGCGTCTGCGTCTGTTGCTGTCCATTATCCCAAGGGTTGGGGATATCGCCACCGCCGGCCGAGCCGCCGCCACCTTGCTGCTGTTGAGCCTGACGTGCGGCCTCTTCCAGCTTTCTCTGAAGTTCATCAAGTAATCCCATAATGATGATTGTTTTGTTAGTTATTAAATATACGGTGCACAAATATAGGCATTATCATTGATAAGGGCAAATTTTGTGACAATGTTTAATCTTTTTTTATCCTGGAGTTGTGGCAACTGCTTGACAAATCTTGTTATTTGACCACACATTTCTCCTCGAAGGGCAGCAGACCCTGCTCCTCGCCCTTGATGATGACTGGCATGCCCACACGCGCATAGTTCTCCTTGAGCGTGATGATGTCCTTGTCGAGCAAGCGGATGCAACCCTCGCTGCCACGTCCGGGAACCGAGTTCTCGTTGTTGGTGCTGCCGTGGATGCCGATGCCGCTGAAAGGCGTTTTCAGGCGCAGGAACCAGTTGCCATAGGCCAGGATGCTGCCACGCCCATCGCCAAAGTCGTGAGCCCAGGTCGATGCGTCTTGAATCTGGGTGATGGTGAACGGCTCACCGGCAGGAGATTCAGGCGTGCGCATGTCGCCGCTGCCCTCCTTGTTGCCCTTGTTCTTGCCGACGCACACGGGATAGGTCGCCAGTGCGATGGTGTCACCCTTGCTGTTGGCATAGACGGTGAGCGTCAGGTCCTTTTTGGAAATCACGATGAACGAGCTGTTCTTATCATATTGAACGTCGCCATCGCTGATCTTGAGTTGCGGGGCACCTTGGCTGGTCACCGAATCGGCAGGCGCGGTTTCGGCTTTTTCGCTGTCCCCACCGCCGCAGCTGGTGGTCAACGTGAGAGCAGTAGCTGCCACGAGCAGCAAGAGCGAACGGGTTGTCGTCTTGACGGGAATGCGAAACAGTTTGCCGCTGTCAGTCAGTTTCAGGTACTTTTTTAGCAAAGAGTTGATACGGTCCATCATAAGGCTAATATTGAGCTTTAATAAATTGATATTCTTTATTGGATGATGCTGCAAAAATAGTAATTAATCAGTGAAAAAACAAAATAATCTGTTTTTTCTTGATTCAAAAAAAGCGAGGTCGGGAAAAATGTCCCAACCTCACTGATGTGATGCTCAATCGAGCTGTTCTGTTCGATGATGCCTTCAGGGCATGCTTGGCTATGGCGCGCTCGTGTAGTCGTCCATGACGAGGCGCAGGGTGATACCGAGTCTTTCATCGGGTGGGTTGCTATTGCGACATGACACGCGGCAGTAATTGGACGAAGAGTCACTGCCACCACGAATCACACGATTGGTACCTGATTCGGGTCCGACGGGATTGACAAGAGGCTCGCTGCCATAGGACCCGTACCAGTCCTGGCACCACTCCCACATGAGGCCGCTCATGTCATACAAGCCCAACTCGTTGGGAACCTTCATTCTGACAAGATGTTCTTTGCTTTCCTCCCAGTTTTCCTCATACCAGGCGACATCGCCAAGGTTGTCACTGCCGGCGTACTTGTAGCCATGGCTATAGTTGCCGCCACGTGCCGCGAACTCCCACTCGGCCTCGGTGGGCATGCGGAATGTTCTGCCTGTCATCTCGTTGAGCTTGGCGATGAACTCCTGGCAGTCATCCCATGAGACGAGCATCACAGGGATTCTGGGGTCATCCATCTGCTCCGGGATATAGTGTTGGATGGGATTGTAGCCAGTCACGGCTATCCACAATCCCAATGTCACGTCGGTCTGCCCGATGAAGAAAGACGATAGCGTGACCTCGTGAACTGGTCGCTCGTCATTGTTGGCCTCATCCTCCTGCTCGGGTGTCGCACCCATCATGAATGTGCCGCCGTCAACCATGATCATGGCAAACTTCACGTCACCCACGGTGAATTTCTCCATCACAAACTCGCTCGGGTTGACTGTCACGGCGACGGTCGCCTGTTCGCCGGTGGTGAGATCGCTCACGGAAATAGTGGCCGTTCCCACTTCGATGGCATCCAGCCGGATAGTCGTGTCTTTATGTGAGATGGTCAGGGCCTCGTTGTTGTTGCAGCTCACCTGATAGAGGCCGCTGCCACCAGCAATGGTCACCACGTCACACAAGCCGTCGTTGATCTCAACGTCGTCTTTTGACAGGGACAGTGGCGTATCATAGGCCGGTTCGCCCATGGCAAGACGCAGACCTCTTGTGGGCCACGCTGCTGAAGCCGGACCGCTTGAAACTAACGAGCCAGTGTAATTCCAACTGCCACCACAAGCCACATGCTCACCGTCGGTTGTTGGCATAATCGGGTTGGTCAGCGGGTTAGTGCAGAAGTAGTTGTTCCCCCATCCGTCCTGACAATACTCTTCCACATTACCGCTCATGTCATACAGGCCCAATTCATTAGGAGCCAACTCGGCCACGGGATGAGTTCTGTGGCCGGAATTGTCCCTGTGCCATGCGACCTCGTCTTTATCATCGCTACCGGCAAACTTGTAACCGTGGCTATAGTTGCCTCCGCGTGCGGCAAATTCCCACTCGGCCTCGCTGGGCAAGCGGAATGTCCTGCCTGTCATCTCGTTGAGCTTGGCAATGAATTCCTGGCAGTCATCCCATGACACCCGCTCGACGGGGTTGTCCGGGCCGCCGGGATAGCCGTCGCCATTGAAATTGCTCGGATTGCTGCCCATCACAGCCACCCACAAGGCTTGCGTCACCTCGGTCTGCCCGATGGCGAATGGTGACAAGGTCACTTGAGGACTATGTCTCGACTTGAACGTGCCTCCCTCGACCTCTACCATACTGAATGACACGCCTCCCACGGTGAACGTTTCGACATGGCTGGCTTGCTCATCAAGAATGAGGCCAAAGACGGCATTCACGTCGGCAAGGTTGACCTCGCCATCCATGTTGATATCCCACTTCAATACACGTTTCTTCGTCCATCCGTGGAAATCCACCTCATTGGGGCACAGTTGCAACGTCCCGTCATAGATAGTCAGGAACCCCGTAACGTCATAGGTCAAAAAACCATTGTAACCGTCAGGCGGGGTCCAGCGTGTCACATACTCATAGTCGCCCGATAAGATTTGATCAATCAGCGTGTTTATAGTTGCAATGGTGACTTCGTCATCGCCCCAAGGGTATATGCCTCCTGAATCATCCAGCGGATTCTGGGGGGGCAACTCAATCTGGAAACGATTGTACAGCGGCAGCCTGTCACCCCACAAGCCCTCAATGTAGAATTGATTGTCCTCTTCAAAGATCTCCACATCATTGAAGCACAAATAGGAGTGAACGTAATCCTCAGTCATATCTTCAATGGCTGCCGGGAGGGGTTGCACTGCCGGGCCATGACCCACAAGCTGCCACTCGTCATCGGCTCCAAGTTGAGGTACATCCTGGTCTGTCGTCCAGTATGCCCTGCCGATGATAGAATCGCCATTCTCGAACGGACCACCCACCATGTTGCCGTACATCATTCCGAACTGTCCGCACGTATCCTTGAAATACAGATAATTCCTGTATTGATTAATGACAATGAGCGGGCAAGAGAATTCAACAGGTCGATTCTGGGGGTACAATTCCAACAAGTCTTCCAAGCAGCAAACGGTTCCCGCCAGATTCGCACGTCCATAGCGTATGGGTAGTATCTCATAAATATACTCACTTGAACTGCCATAACCAGTACTGAAGGATTCCACGATACCATACACATCATAGGGCACGCTGAGGTCATCAGGCAGCTCAGGCGGGTCAACGCCGTAAGTCCATTTGTAAATCGGGGCCTCATTGCCGTCCTCGTCAGTCACCTTCCTTCCATCATCACTGATCATGACATTCCTTAGGACCACATAGTGTGCCCAATAATCGTGGCCCACATCTCCAGGCGTGATTTCCTCGGGTAGCACTTCTATGTTATCTACAGCGGGCTTGAAGCCAATCGCAGACATCAATTGGGGCTCTCCATAATAGGTCGTCATCCTTCCTCCCCAACCGCCTGGTATCACATCGCCCTGGGCATAAGTCTGCCCGACATCACCGTGGACGAGACCATAGCACTCTGCTAACCTGTCCTTGACAAAAAGGTAATACCTCGCCTGCCGCAGTACGACCAATTCATGACTGGACAGATATGACTTTCCGTCTAGTAAAGACTGCATATCACACAAGGATAAGTCACTAATGGCGTCACTATCATCGATAGTGACAATAATGCGATGGACTTCAACGCTCGCCGATGGTACAAAGGTCACCGAAGTCGCGTTACCGGTCCAGTAGCCATCGCTGCCACTAGTGTAATATGAGCCTTCGGAAAAGTCAAATGACACCGAGCCTTGCCTTTCAAAGACAATGCTGGTGATTACACCTACGTCTGTGGTTAAGCTTGACTGGTGATCGTCATACATGAACAGGCCATGAAGGTGTACAGTGCCATAGATCGAGAGCGTGACTCCATCATGAACCAGAGGGAGTGGTATCACAGTAGGATGGGCAAAACTATCTCCCTCAAAGATAACCGTCCGCTCGGCCCTGGCAGACACCATAACCGCAAACAGCATGATGAAAAATATAACAACTTTTTTCATAGCAAACATATTTAAACAGTTAATGTGCGAAAATAATACATTATTTTGAATCTGCCAAATCCTTGACCAGATATTGTGACATAATTACCTTTATCGGGACTTCAACCAACCCGTCAGCAACTCCCCTCAAATAAAAAGAAACGCAGGACTGGAACGAGTTTCCAGCCCTGCATTTAGTTTTTGGTTTTTAGTCCTTAGTTGACATTCCTAAAGCCTAAAGCTTAGGAAAAGGATCATGCCTCAGGGTCAACACCCCACTGCTGGCGAGCCAGACGGCGGTAGTTGTTGTAGCGCCACTGGGCATTCTCCTTGGCGGCGGCAAACAGTTCGGCTGCCTCGTCGGGATACTGCTTCAGTACCGATGCGTAGCGCACCTCGCCCTTGAGGAAGTTCTCGAACTCGTCCCAGTTGGGCTCGGGGCTGTCGAGGGTGAAGGGATTCTTGCCCTCGGCCTCGAGTTGCGGGTTGTAGCGCCACAGGTGCCAGTAACCGCAAGCTACAGCTGCCTGCTCCTCGGCCTGAGCCTTACCCATACCGGCCTTGATGCCGTGGTTGATACAGGGAGCGTAGGCGATGATGATCGAAGGACCGTCATAGGCCTCAGCCTCGCGGATAGCCTTCAGGCACTGAGCATTGTCGGCACCCATAGCGATCTGTGCGGCATATACGTAACCGTAGGTGCTGGCAATCAGACCCAGGTCTTTCTTGCGGACGCGCTTGCCGGCAGCGGCAAACTTGGCGATAGCACCAATCGGGGTAGCCTTAGAGGCCTGGCCACCGGTGTTGGAGTAAACCTCGGTGTCAAGCACGAGGATGTTGACGTTCTTGCCGCTGGCAATCACGTGGTCCAGACCGCCGAAGCCGATGTCGTAGCTGGCGCCGTCACCACCGATGATCCACTGCGAACGCTTAACCAGGTACTGACCCAGCTCGCGAACCTTGATGTCGGCGGGATTGTCGCTGTGCTCGATGGCCTCGAGAATCTTGTCGCTCAACTCGCGGGTCTTGTCGCCGTCGTTGAAATTCTCAATCCACTCCTTATAGAGAGCCTTCACATCGGCAGCAACGGTAGCATCCTCAATAGCCTCCTTGACAAAGCCCAGGACGCGGGTGCGCATCTTCTCGTCGGCAATGGTCATACCCAGACCGAACTCGCAGAAGTCCTCGAACAGGGAGTTGGCCCAAGCGGGACCGTGACCCTTCTCGTTAACGGTGTAAGGAGTCGAGGGAACCGAAGCACTGTAGATTGAAGAGCAACCGGTAGCGTTGGCAACGATCTGACGGTCACCAAACAACTGGCTGATCAGCTTCACATAGGGGGTCTCACCGCAACCCGAGCAAGCGCCCGAGAACTCAAACAGCGGCTGAGCGAACTGCGAATTCTTGACAGTGGCCTTGACATCCACCAGGTGCTGTTTGCTCTTGACATTAGCAACGGCATAGTCCCAGAGCTTCTGGTCCTCTTCGTGGCCCTCCATGGGAACCATCACGAGAGCCTTCTCGCCCTTCTTGCCCGGGCAAACGTCGGCGCAGTTGCCGCAAGCCAAGCAGTCCATCACGTCAACAACCTGTACGAAGGTCATGCCCTCGAAGCCCTTGCCGATGGCTTTGAGCTTGTCTTCCTCCTTGAAGGGAGAAGCGGCAG
>JAEEGI010000691.1_pt1 | contig 93673 bp, 80 predicted proteins | sample 8958751 | NCBI WGS metagenome assembly JAEEGI01 (sample SAMN16246545, study PRJNA631951) | gut metagenome | biome: gut microbiome; feature: rumen; material: KS-attached | host: Bos | place: Iran: Karaj | collected 2018-10 | reverse complement strand
CTATTCAAGGATTTTATATCCCTGTTCTTTCAATATATCGTAAAGTTCAAAAATAGGCAATCCTATCGCTCCGGAATAAGATCCTTCTATTTTTGAGATAAACATTGACGAAAGGCTTTGTATTCTGTAACCACCTGCTGCTCCGTGCCATTCGCCTGTATCAACATACCATTGTATTTCTTCATCACTCATTGGTGCAAAAGTAATATCTGTTTTACATACGCGTGATGAAGTCGTGCGCTTTCTACCATTATAAAGCACAATAGATGTTATGATTTTGTGACTTTTGCCCTGAAAGCCTTTAAGAAACTCAAAAGCCTGTTCCTGGTTTTCAGGTTTTCCATAAAGCTTGTCTTCAAAAGAAATGATTGTATCTGCACCTAAAACCCAGGGAATCTCCTGTCCAACAGGAAGGGATTTTATTACGGCAATAACCTTTTCTCTTGCGAGCAGTTCCGGTATTTCATCGTGTGCCAACAGATTGGAAACGGTTTCATCAATGTTAGGCATAATAACCCTGTAGGGTATTTTAAGCATTTTGAGTATTTCTTGTCTGCGTGGCGATGAAGATGCTAAAATTATTGGTTCCATTTATTAAGTATCAGTAATTATCTAAAATTATTTACCATCATCAGATTTGCTAGATTTATTCTGCGATTGACTTGCATTGTTAGAAAGCTGTTTCAAAAGCTTATATGCTTTCTGACGAACAGGTGTAACATAATGATAGTCTGTTGAGATTCTGGCAATTGCATCAATCATTGTTTTCTTGTTTTCTGTGTTATCAGCAAGGGCTTCGAAAGCGTTTAAAACTTCAAGTGCAAGACTGCTTGTTGGATTAAGAACCTGATTCTTTCTGTTTGCAAAAGCGATTGCGTCTACAACTTCATCATTATCATTAATACCGATTACACCAAGTGATTGAACTGCAGCTGCCATAACCATTGGTTCATTATCTGCAAGTGCAATAGAAACAAGTGTATTCTTTGAATGTTCTGTTGGAACTTTAGCAAGAAGAAGACATGCCTGTCGGCGGATTTCAGGGAAATTGTTGATTACACGGCCGTTTGTTCTTGACTGATTTGTAAGACCTTCGCCTGCAAGCTGGTCAAGTGCCTGAACTACAGTGTCAGAGGTATTTCCATCTTCAATTGCATTCTGAAGATACTGAAGTGCAACAAGCTTGTTATCAAGTTCATCTGAGTTTGCAAGACTCATTATAATATCACCGTCAACATCATTAAGATATTCGTTTTCTACAGAAGTTTCTGTTTCTTTATTTGAATTGGAGCCTTTTTTTACGCTCTGCTGCTGTGCAAAAAGAAAGCTGCTTGAAATAAAAAGAACGGCTGTCACAATTACAATTTTTGTCAATTTCATAAAATCCTCCAAAATAAAATACATACTATATATTAGTACATATAATCTAAAATTATAAAATATAGGTATCAAAAAATCAACCTAAATCAAATAGCGAAGGCCTATGCTGTTGGTACCTGTCAATTTTTACTGCCTTCACTTGCAGTTTTATAAAACAAACTGCACATTCAAATCTAGTAAAAACTCATCATACTGGCGGTAAATGTACAAGCCATTTTCCATTTATTTTTGTGAAATAATAATAAACTACGGTGGTATAATCTTCTTTTACTTGTACAGCCTTGATGTTAGTTTTAGAAATATAACGTATTTCATCTACCTGGCTACGTTTTCGGGAAGGAATAAATACATAGAAGAAATAATCAGATATATTTGCAAGCTTTAAGTATTTGCTTGGCAGTTTTTTCTGTGCATTTCTAAGGTTTACAGGATTTGAATAATAATTGATTGATTCCGGATCCAGGTAGGTGAGCCATCTTTTCGCATCCTTTGTATCCATTACAACCTGAAGTTCAGAAATAATCTTTAAGATTGCAGCCTTATCTTCATTAAACTCCTGCTTTGTAATTGTACTTGCTTCATCAAGATTATTTGTAGAACGAAGATATTCTTCATCGTTTGAAGAAATTGGTTCTGGCTCAGGTTCTGGTTCTGGAATTACAGGCTCTGGTTCTTCTATTACAACAGTTTCTTCTATTTCATCATCAATTTCAGGTGGTACAACGTCTTCTGTTTCAGGCGTAACTTTATCAGATTCGCAGCTGGTAAAAAAAAGTGGAACAGTGAATATCAAAAAAAGAATAATTGATAATGATTTGATTTTCCTACCCATATATATAATATAACATCTATTGCGTTATTTGGTCAAATAAGTTACATTCAATTATATGATAAAAGCTGTATTTGCGGGTTCTTTTGACCCCCCGACAAACGGACATCTTGATATTATCCAGCGTGCTGCCAAACTTTTTGATCTGGTTGACGTTGTTATCTCTGTAAATCCTGATAAAAAATATATGTTTTCTGAAAATGAAAGATTTTCTTTACTTAAAGAGCTTGTAAAGGATTATGACAATGTTGAAGTACATATATGGAAAGGATTAATTGTAAACTATGCAAAGGATATTGATGCCGGTGTCTTAATTCGTGGAATCCGTTCTACAAATGATTTTGCCTATGAGTTCGACCTTGCCCACATGAATCAGAATCTTAATCCTAATATTGAAACACTTTTTATTCCGACAAAAGAAAAATACGCCATTGTCAAATCAAGCTCCATCAAAGAACTTGCCCGTTTCGGCGGCGACATCAGCCGTATGGTTCCAAAAATCGTAGAAAAAGCTCTCAAGGATAAAATTAAAAAAGAAAAATAGTTTTTTAAATGACATTTTTTTAATTTTTGTAATATTTAATCTTGTGCTATTACTACAATTTTGCTATAATACATTGACATTCTGATTGGAACTGTTGTATTATAGATTTCAGTTTATTATCAGATTTTAAAGTGAGGTTATATATATGGCAGTACCTAGATCAAAAGTTTCAAAGGCCGTTACAAAACGCCGACAGACCATTAATATGAAGCTCAAGGCACCACAGCTTGTTGAATGTAACAACTGCGGAAACCTTGTTCAGTCTCACCACGTATGTCCTAAATGCGGATTCTACCGTGGCAGACAGGTAATCTTACCAGAAGTTAATGGATAATTTTTTAGGAGAAAAAAATGGACGAATTGTTTGAAAAAATTCAGAAAATGATTGTTGAAAAATTGGACATTGATCCTGCAAAGGTAACACTCGATGCTTCTTTCAGAAATGACCTTGGAGCAGACAGCCTTGATACTTACGAGCTTGTTTATGCAATTGAAGAAGAACTTGGCGTAAGTATTCCGGATGAAAAAGCAAATGAATTTGAAACAGTTCGTGATGCTTACGATTTTATCAAAGCAGAGCAGGGTAAGTAATTTTCCCTTAAAAGAACGACTTTTAGAAAGGTACAAGTTTGAATAACTTGTACTTTTTTTTTGTCATTTTAAAAGAAGGATTTTTGACTTATGCGAAAACAGGATTTAACAGATTTTTGCAAAAGGGTAAATATTCATTTTAAGAATATTAAACTGCTGGACCAGGCATTTTACCATCGTTCCGTAACAAATGAAAAAAAACATGTTCACAATAATGAACGTCTTGAGTTTTTAGGTGATTCTGTGCTTGGAATGGTAACGGCATCATATCTGTATAGAACCTTAGAAAATCCTGAAGGTGACCTTGCTAAAATCAAATCAATTGTAGTTTCAGAAAAAGCACTTGCTCCTGTTGCCCTTAAGTTTGGAATAGATAAGCTTCTTGTCCTTGGTCACGGAGAAGAAATAACAGGCGGCAGAAAAAAGCCCGCAATCCTCGCAGACTGCATGGAAGCAATAATCGGTGCCTATTATCTTGATTCAGGCTACAAAAATGCAGAAAAATATGTTCTTGAGTTTATTATTCCAGCCGTAAACGAGGTTCTGGAAAACGGAATAAAAGACTTTAAAACCGATTTACAGGAGCTTTGCCAGAAAAAATACAAAAAATGCCCTGTTTACGAGCTTATAGAACGCACCGGCCCTGACCATGACCAAACCTTCAAATATATAGTACACATTGGCGACCAGACCTTCGGCCCCGCCACCGGAAAAACCAAAAAAGAAGCAGAACAGCAGGTTGCAAAACAGGCTCTGGATAATTTAATTGGCAAATAATTAATTTCTATGTTAAAATATTTGAATGAAGAGAAAAACATTATTTGCAAACGCAATGATTACACTTATCGTGTCGCTTTTCATTGCTTTATTGTGTGGTTCAAATGTAACAGAAAAGCTTGAGTTCCGTCTTTATGATGGACTGATTCATTTAACAAAAGACCCAGAAATGTCAGACGACATTTTAATGGTTATAATCGATGATATCGATATTGATCAGCTTGGCGACTGGCCCTGGAGCAGGGACATTCTTGCAGATACCTTAATCCGAATGAAGGAATTAGGTGCATCTGAAGCAATATTCGATATTGAGTATATCAATACAGCACCAAAATCTGTAGCTTCCAATGCAGAAGAAAAAATCAATACACAGATTTATCAAACTCAGGATTTAACTGAGCAGATAATTCAGGCAATTCCTCAGGCATTAAACGGAGGAACTCCAAAAGAAGAAATTGCTTCCTTTGCAAACTCTTTAATTGATGAATATTTAACTCCATCTTATTCTGAGCTTTATGATTATGTTTCAAATAACGTTTCTTTTGATAATGATGAATATTTTGGAAAAGCAATTCAATTTTTTGGTAACACCTGGCTTACTGTAAATAATCAGGATTTAGGTTATTCATCAATTACAAAAGAGGATGTTGATTATATCCGCAACCGCATGCTTACTTATAGAGTTAATGATGAAAAAAACAGTATTTCAAAAGACAACAAATATACCTTTGAAAATACCTATGATGGCGTTGGCATGGGCTTTACACCGGCTCTACACACTTTAATTGAACGTTCTCACGGAGTAGGTTTTACTAATTCCAATGTAGACCCTGATGGTGTACGCCGCCGAAATGAATTGTTCTATGAATATGATGGAAAATACCTTGGACAGCTTGTTTTTGCTCCTTTAATGTCCATTTTAGATGCCCACGAGTTTACCCGTACTAAAAATGTCCTGATTATTCATGATGCACTTTATCCTGGAACAAGTGAACGCCAGACAGTAAAAATCCCATTGGACAATCATGGTGAAATGTTAATAAACTGGCAGCATGAAAGTAACCAGATGGATAAATCAAACCTTTACGGAATTAATTATGCCAACGTTTATTACATTAAAAACCTTGATAATTCAGAAAAGAACATTATATCAATTCTAAAGCTTCTTTCATCTGATTCAGATTTTATTCTCTTTGATGAAGAAGGCTATGCAATGGAATATGTTGGACATGCTGCAGAGCTTGTTGATTTTTATAATGAAATTGAAGGTTATAAACAATATCTTCTTTCACTTTGTACCGGCTATGATTTGAATAGTCAGCCATTTGATGGAATAAGTCAGGAAGATTACGACCAGTATTTCGCATATAGAAAAAACTTTTTTGAAGAAGTAAAAGCTTTTTGCGATGCTGATTATTTTACTCAGATTAAGCAAAGTGGATTACAGGAATATTACGATGAAGTTTATTTGAATGCAATTGAAGATGCCTTTAATACAATAAAAACTGACATTGTCGAATATTTAAATACATTTGATGAGTTGAGCAAAAAGTTTAATAATAAATACTGTATTCTTGGACAAACAGCAGCATCTACAACCGATATTGGTGCAATTCCTTTTGTAAAACAGTATCCAAATGTTGGTATTCATGCCAATTTAATGAATACAATTCTTGAAAAAGATTTTATTACTTATTATCCGTGGTATTTTGGTTTTGCAGTAACTCTTATTCTTTCAATTATTCTTTTACTTTTCAGTGACAAAAGCTCTTCATTCCAGAATCTTGTTGGTGGAATCTCAAGATTTATAATTATAATATTCTTTATATTGCTTTTTGTTGTCTTCCAGATTTACATACCAATGTTAACCTCTGTAATCCTCTTTACACTTATTGATTTCCTTGGCGGTGTTATTTACAGATATTTGCTCAGCAGCCGGGAAAAGAAGTTTATTACAGCTGTTGCCTCATCCTTTGCAAACAAAGATACAGTTGAACAGCTTAGAAAGAATCCTGAACTTTTCAAGACAGAAGGAGAAAAGAAATACATTACTGCCTTGTTCAGCGATATCCAGAAGTTTTCAACCTTCAGTGAAACAATTACAAAAATGCATCCTGAAGATGGTGCTAACCGCCTGATTGCCTTGCTTAACGAATATCTTGGTGCCATGTCCAACGAAATCCTTAAGAATAATGGTAACATCGATAAATACGAAGGTGATGCCATTATCTCTATGTTTGGTGCTCCAGACCCGATGAATCTGCACGGACCTGAAGGTTGGGCTTATGCAAGTCTGGATTCTGCTATTCGAATGAAAAAGTGCGAAGTTGAGTTTAACGAAACTCACCAGGAGCTTTTTGAACCTATGGAAATTGTGTTACCATCGGGTGAAAAACAAGTTTTAAAATTAAATCCTTTCCAGACACGTATTGGTTTGAACTCCGGTTTTGCCAACGTTGGTCTTATGGGAAGTAAAACTGAATCCTTCAGTAAATTAAACTATACAATGATTGGAGATACTGTAAACCTTGCCAGCCGTTTGGAAGGTGTAAACAAACCGTATAAGTCCTGGATTATGACTTCTGATGAAACCTGGAATAAAGCTAATTCAGGTGAAAATGAAGGAAAAATCATAGCACGCAAGCTTGACCGTGTAAGGGTAGTTGGTAGAAAAACTCCTGTACAGTTGTATAACATAGTTGGCTTTAGAGATGAAATGGCTGCCGAAGAACTTGAGTCAATTGAAATCTTTAATGCTGCTTATGATAAATACCTGCAGAAAGATTTTATAAATGCAGGAAAAATGTTTGCACAGGCTTCAAATCTGTTTAAGAGTGATGAAACTTCACTTGTTATGGCAAACAGATGTAAATATTATGTCGAAAACGGCATCCCTGATGACTGGGACGGCATTTTGAATATGACAGAAAAATAACAGGAGTGTTTATATGAAAAAGCTTTTAAAACTACTTGTAATAGGTTTATTTACTGCCGGCGTATGTACCACATTTACAGGGTGTCTGCAGTTAATAAGCAGTTTGTTAGGTAATGTTTCTAATAATAAATATTATGAAAAAGAAAAGGAACAAACCTATACTGTTAAAGATACCGGTACTGTTTATTTTGTAAAATATAATACATCAGATGATATAGCAGTAAAAGGTGCATATACAGGTTATATAACAGGTACTAAATCACGAAATGAAGAAACTGATGAAATAGAAGAAATTGATAAATCAGAAGAAAGTATAATTTCATCATTCCCTAAAGCTCCAGACGGACTTTATAACGATAATGAACTGATAAATCAAATGAACGCAAAGTTTGCTTCTTTTATGAATAAACATTCAAGTGAAAGAAGTGCTTACGTTCCTGCAAAACCTGTAGTCAATAACAGCTATACAAAAGTTGGTGATACAAGGTCTTTTTATTTGTTAAAATATACCTACGATAAGAATGGTGTTGTTACTAAACAGGAAAATATACGTAAACAGGGTGAATGTGTAAGAACTGGAAACCATTGTAATGTCTGGTTTGTAGATCAGACAAGTTTAGTTAAAAAAAGTGATCTTGATTTTGATTCCCTTGTTTCAAAGTTTGATTCTATATATGAAAAACAGACAAAAGTATTTGGAACCAATACATACACAACAAGCAGTGATGGCTTTATTCCTTCATCAGATAAGATTCAAATTGTTCTTTGTGACTGTATGGGCGATGCATACAAAGGACAAGGCTCTGGAACTTTTGGTTATCAGAATATGGCAGATTTGTATACAAATGATCAAATAAAGTATTTTCAAACTCTGGAAGGTGGTGAAGATTGGATAGGTGTATATTCAAATGAAGACCAGATAATTTATATTGATTCGTTATTTTATTCATATAATTATAATGGAAAAGGTACTAAACCATCAAACAATCCTAATGGATATAATGCACAGGATACAATTTTTTCAACAATTCCACATGAGTTTAATCATCTGTTAAATAATATTCAAAAATATATTATCAATGGTACAAAAAAAATGGCTACCTGGTATACAGAAATGCTTTCTCTTGTTACAGAAGACCTTTTTATGGAATTTCTTGAGATTGATGAAGAACAGTCTGCACGTGGAAGACTCCCTTATTTTGATAATTATTATAATTATGGTTTTACAACCTGGTTGCAGGGTAATGATGTTTTTATTTCTTATGCTAATGCATTTGCTTACGGTGCATTTTTGTGCAGAAATTATGGAGGCGAAAAGCTTATAAAAGAAATTGCTACAAATAATGCAGTTAATGAAGAATCTATTACAAAAGCTCTTGCAGACTGCGGATATAACGTAACCTTTGAAGATACAGTAAAGGATTTTGCAAATGTAATTATAAATACTTTATCCAGCGGAAAAACCTTAAACAAATCAGGTTCTACAACTACAGTGGGACTTAGTTTATCAGCTATAGACTTAAATATTAAATTAAAAGATTCAACTGGTAAAGTTGTTGAAAGCTATACACCAAAAATATTTGCTAAAGAAGATATGCCAGATCTTTATCCGACAGGTTTTTCTGTACATAAAGTTGGAACAAACTTAAAGAGCTTTACTTACTATAAAGCTATAAAAGACGGAAAAAACTGTATTGAATCAGATGTAATAATTTATAAATAAAGGAATATGATGATGAAAAAGAATCTTACAATTATAACAATTATAGCAACTATACTTGCAACCTTTTTGTTTTCTTCATTTTCAAAGCCTAAGCTTCATACTGTAAGGGGAACAATTCACAGCTATGGAGCAGCTCCTTTGAATTATCCCGGATTAAAAACAACAAAAGGTAAGGAATACTTAATAATTGCAAGCGATAAAACTAAACAGGAGCTTTTAGCCAGACAGGCAGTTTTAATTGAGTTTACCGGTTATATAATTGATGATAAAGATGAGCTTCCACCAAACAGTCTTAAAGATGGAGCATTCAAAATAGAAACTTGGGAAGTGGTGAAGGCTAATACTAAAAAGAAATAATTAAACTAAAATTGCCTTCACCGTCAGTTTTGCAAAAGCAAAACTGACCATTTAATATTATACCTGATTGTCATTGTCGGGCTTGACCCGACAATCTGACAATTCATTCAACTATCTGAAAATGATAATCAAAACTTGAGAAACTAAAACAACAGCAACCAGAGCGATTGGGTAAGTAGAAGCATAAGCTCCGGCAACCTTTTCTGTCTTGGCTGTTCCAATTAAAGTTCCAAGAGCTGGTGTAGAAGTCATACCACCGCAGATTGAACCAAGGTTGTTGAGCAGGTTCAACTTCAACACAAACTTAGCAAAGATAAATCCAACAATCATTGGAAGTAATGTCATAATAATTCCATAGATGAAGTATACCCATTCAAAGTACTTAACAAAGCTTGCACCACCTGCAACACCGGCACCAATCAAAAAGAGCATAAGACCAAGCTCGCGGAAAACCTGAAGTGTTTCTGTTTTTGGCATAATGCAAATCTTACCGATTTTCTGGAAGTGTCCGAAGATGAGGGCTAAAATAAGACATCCACCTGTTGTTGTAAGTGAGAAGTTGCCGAACTTGAAAGAACCAACAAATACTCCAAGAATTGCAACTAAAGAGAATGCACAGAATCCAAGAGGATCAAGCTGAAGTTCGCTTCCAGAAAGCTTTGATGGAGCTTCCGGTGCAGATTCTGAAAGTTTCTGTCTTTCCAGATCCATGTCTGCTTTTTCAAACTTTGGAACAAGCTGTACAAAAAGAACAACACCAATTACACCAAACAGATATGCAATTCCGTGTCCAACAGCAACAATGTCTTCAAGCTGATTAGCGGTAAATAATGCAGAATCTGTTACAGTTGCTTTTGCTGCAGAGAAGGCCGGGGTAGAAGTAAGAGAGCCGGAAAGAAGACCTACGAGCATTGCAGATATTTCTTCGAGTGGACGGTCGAAAACCTTGTAATCAAACCAGATACAGGCTGCACAGCTGAGACCACCAATTACAATGATAATCAAACCAAGCAGAATGTAAGACTTAAAGTTCTTTTTCAAGTCGCCAAAGAAGCTTGGACCTGCAATAAAACCAACAGACGTAACAAAAAGAATAAGTCCAAGGTTTTCAACAATCTTAAGTGCGTTAGAAACATAAGATTTGTTTCCTACAACAAGCTGCTTTGCAAGACCGCCTACAATATTACCTTCTTTATCGATTCCATAAAAGAAAGCACCAAACAAAAGGGCAACAATAAATACACCCGCAGTTCCCAAAGAAACACCTTTAATAGTGATTCTGCCAAGAAGGTATCCTAATCCAGCGATTAAGAATACACAAAATACTAAAAAACTAATTGTTTTGATTGATAGGATTCCACCAAAAAGAACCATTTATATTTACCTCTTAAGCTATTATATAATTCTATGCAATTCTTTGCAAGGAGTGTAGTTTTTTAGAAAATCTTAGAAGATTATGAGGAAAATGATCATGCCCTATAAAAAATCAATCGTAAATGTTATAATAAATCAGTAAAAAATATGGATTAAGGAAATTATGAAAAAAAATATTTTGTTTACATTTTTGATATTACTATACACGCCGCTTTTTTCTCAATTCTGGAAGCTTCAGGAAAATCAATATCAGGACGAAAAAAATCATCTTTATTACTATTATACAATTCTTTCTGCACCAAAAGCTTTTAAGCAGGTTGAAGGAACAAAAGTATACTGCGTTGTTACTCAATCAATGTATAAAAATCTTTTTGACGAACCATGCCTGGATGAAATTGAAAACTATCTTGATGAGTATAATTTTGTTATAAGTAAAATAGAAGACAGTTATTGTGTTTTTCTTGATTCAACCTTTAACGACCCCAGAAAATGCCTGTTGAATAAAAAAGAGCTTGATTATATCTGGAAAACCATGAGCTTAAGATACGCCGGCTTTCCAGCAATGAAAAAAAGAGGATTTACAAAAGATGATTTTTATTTATCAGAAAGCTTATACGATTTAGGCTTGCTTTTAGATAAATACATGCAGGACTGTCATTTTTCCATAAATATAAAAGGGTATGGATACAATCAGCCGCATGCTATAGATGAAGGCTGCAAAAAGAGTGAAGATGATAAAAATACCTATTTTGAAACAGAAACCACAAATGCTTATTATGTCCGCTTTACAAACTGCACAGGTGCTGAATATAAAAATCGTTTTGAAGCTACTGCATCTAGGGCAATAAATAAAGATTATTTTGTTTTAGATGCACGCTCTAATTCTGGCGGCAGTGATTATCCGCAGGCAAAGCTGATGTATTATCTTAAATCAAAAAAATATAATGGGACTTTAATTGTTCTTCAGGATAACTGGAGTTATAGTTCGGGAGAATTATGGCATGTACTTGGTAAGGGGGATGTTGATTTTAAACGCATTCTTGTAGGAACACATTCAGGTGGAATGCAGAATTACGGTAACTGTAAAACCTTTAAGAATGAAAAATTAAATGTATCTGTTTATTTTGGTACAACCGATTTTACAAAAACACTTCCTTCAAATTATCTCGGAGATGGAAAAGGCTATGAACCTGATGTTTGGGCTACAACACAAACAATGAAAGAAGTTCTTGAACAAATGGGTGTAGATACTGGTGATATAGTGTTTAAATAAAACTAGGAGGATAAAATGTCAAAAGCTGAGGCAAAACCAACACCACCGTGGGCCGCAGAAATCCCGGAAGGAAGCTTTATTTCATACGAACCAACGTACAAAGTCGGCGAATATTTTGACAGCTTTCATAAAGATTCATTTGATAAAATGAGTTATTACTTTTTTGATCCTACAGAACACGGTTACCAAAAAGGTAAACAGTATCCTCTGTTTATATTCATGCATGGAACAAGTAATGCTTTGGAAGGAGATGTCTGCATTAATTATGCTGGTGCTGAGTTTTATTCTAAAGAAGAGTATCAAAAGCCTGTTGGTGGTGCTTATATTCTTGTACCTCTTGCAAACGAATATCGTGATGAAAATGGAAAAGTACAGGGAATGTGGAATGAGGATTATGCACCTTCAGTTTATAATTTAATCAAAGATTTTATAATTAAACACACTCAGAAAAATGGCGGCATAAATAAAAAGTTTATTTTCGGCAATTCAAGCGGTGGAAGAATGTCAATAATAATGACTGCAACTTATCCTGAGTTTTTTGATGCAGTTATTCCTATGGGAGCTTCTGAAATCCCGGATGAAAAATTGCTTGATTTATACGACCAGCATGACATCAGCCTGTTTTTTGCAATGGGTAAACGGGATGAGTTTAACGATTACCAGAAAGAAATTGTACCGCTTTTACCAAGAATAAAGACCATGAAAAATTCCTATGTTTTTACGCCGGAATGGGTGTATAATGGAGATAAAGGAATTGCTTCCATTAACTTTGGTGTAGAAATGGGACAGCACTGCATTATAAATCCAATGCATTGTAATTTAATGTTCGATGACGGAACGCCAATGGAGCCGGCTTTACCAAAAGGTGTTATAGGATGGCTCGCAGAAACGCTTAAAAAATAAGAGAGGGATAAAATGAAAACACTTTTCACAACCGACTACAAGGATTATGAACGCGACTGGCCTGTTTCCAGAAGACCTTCAGCCCGTGCATTAATCCTTGTAGGAGATAAAATTGCACTTGTTTATGCTAAAAACAGCGGCTATTACAAGTTTCCGGGTGGCGGTATAGATGAAAATGAAGATAATGTTACCGCACTTATACGTGAAGTTGAAGAAGAATCAGGACTTAGTGTAATTCCTGAAAGTGTAGAAGAATATGGAGTTGTACACCGAATACATGCTTCGGAGCTTTATAAGGGTACAATTTTTATACAGGATTCCTATCATTATTTCTGTAAGGTAAAAACAGATGAGAATGGAAAGCCGATAATTTCAAAACAAACTCTTGATTCTTATGAAAGAGTAGAAGGTTATGAATTAAGATTTGTAAGTATTGAAGAAGCTGTTCAGACTAACCTCAATTTTAAATCTGATGATTTTGCAAAGCTTGATATGATTACACGAGAAACTCTTGTAATGGAAAAAGCATTCGGTCTTTTGGAAATAATGCCTAGATATTTTGCAGAATCAATTCTGGAACGTGGAGTAAGCAAAAATCCTGGAGTATGGCGTGAACACAGCATTGCAGTTGCGCAGGCAGCAGAAAAAATTGCCAACGCAATTAATAAAAGTGCTTTATTACACAAAAAGCCAAAGCTTATGAATCCAGACCTTGCTTATACCTGTGGACTTCTTCACGACATTGGCAGACAGAATGGACCTACATATATTGCTCACGTTTACGATGGTTATAACTTTTTAAAATCCCTCGGCTTTGAGTTTGCTGCAAAAATCTGTCTTACACATTCATTTAATCTTCAGAATGCAGATGATTACATTGGTGAAAGAGATGTTACTACCGAACAGATGCAGGAAATAAAATCTATTCTTGCTATAACAGAATATGATGATTACGACAGGCTTATCCAGCTTCTTGATTCAGTATGCTGTGCTGATGGTTCAAAAGATCTTGAAAAGCGCATGAACGATGTAAAGAAACGTTACGGCTATTACCCTGAAGGCAAGTGGAATAAAAACTTTGCACTTAAGGCTTATTTTGAAAAGCTTATGGGCAAAGACTTGTATGAAGTAATAAGATAAATAAAAAAAAGTCGGGCTTAAACCCGACTTTTTTTACTACAATGTAGCTCCAGGAATCTCTTTTTCAAACTCTGGATTACCGTGTGTATAGCGTGGAAGAATCTTTGGAGAAACTGCATTGCCCTTAATCTTGGCAGCAGCTCTTTCCTTTTCAAAATCCTTTACGTGCTGGAGAGAAAGCTCTTTAGAAAGCTTAATCTTCTTGTACATTTTACCAGCTTCAATTCCGGCTTCGCGTCCAAATACTACAACATCAAGCAGGGAGTTACCCATCAAACGATTTGTTCCGTGAACACCACCAGAAGCTTCACCAGCTACGAGTAAGTTAGCAATGTTTGTATGGCAGGTCTTGTCAATTTCAACACCACCGTTCTGATAATGGAGTGTAGGGTAAACAAGAATTGGTTCCTTGCGGATATCGATTCCGTATTTAATGAACATGTTATACATAGCAGGAATTGACTTGAGGATTGTTCCTTCTCCGTGAATCATTTCAATCATCGGAGTATCAAGCCATACAGCATCCTGTACATCGTTATGAACACCACGACCTTCACGAACTTCACGGATAATACCGGAAGCGTTTACGTCACGTGTTTCAAGAGGATGAATGTAAACTTCACCGTCTTTGTTTATAAGCTTAGCTCCCAGAGAGCGAACCTTTTCTGTTACAAGCTTACCAAGAATCTGTGTAGGATAAGCAGCTCCTGTTGGATGATACTGCAAAGAATCCTGATAAAGAAGCTTAGCACCAGCGCGGTATGCAATTACAAGACCGTCTGCTGTAGCACCGTAGTGGTTAGATGTTGGGAATCCCTGATAGTGCATACGTCCGGCACCACCAGTTGCGATGATTACAACCTTTGCTTTAGCAATGCGGATTTCACCAGTTTCAATGTTCATAAGAACAGCACCGGCAGCTTCGCCTTTTTCATTCTTGATGATTTCAATAGCAGCTGTAAAGTCAACAACTGTAATGCGATCAGCGCGGTTGAATGTTTCATCACGGAGTGTACGCATTATTTCAGCACCAGAGTAATCTTTACAGGCATGCATTCTCTTGCGGCTTGTTCCACCACCATGAGTTGTTACCATTGTACCGTCTGGCATTTTATCAAACTCAACACCAAGGTCGTTCAACCATTTGATTACGCTTGGCGCCTTGTTTACGAGTGTATATACGAGCTCTGGTTTTCCGTCAAAGTGTCCGCCACCAAAAGCGTCGAGATAGTGCTGAGCAGGTGAGTCATTTGGCTTATCTGCAGCCTGAATACCACCTTCAGCCATCATAGTGTTTGCATCACCAACACGGAGCTTTGTTACGAGCAATACTTTAGCACCAGCTTCGCTTGCCATAATTGCAGCAGAAGTACCAGCACCACCACCACCAATTACAAGAACGTCTGATTCATAATCAATGTGGTTAAGGTCAATCTTTTCCGGTTCAAGGCGAGGCTTGGCCTGAAGCATTTCTGCAAGCTCAATAGGAGCCTTCTGTCCTTTATTAGGACCAATCTTCAATTCTGTAAACTGCTTCTTAATGCGGTCTGGATGGAACTTCAAAAGTAAATCGTCTTTTTCTTCTGCAGTAAGACGAGCATGTTCAAACTTAAGATTCTCTTCGCGTTTTTCAGCTACGATTTTCGCAGCATCGTCAAGGTAATTACCGTACATATTCGTCTTTCTCCTTATTTTTCAATCTCACGTGTGTTATAAAGATTCTTAATCTGCTCTTTGTCGCCGGTAGACATTGCAACAAGCTTTTTGATTGCCTTTTCGCATTCACCAGCTTCAATTTCTGCAACACGGTCAAGAAGGTGCTGTGCCTGTGGCTGAAGGTATTTTCCGTTCAAGCGGCGTGCAAGCTCTGCAACCTGTGGATGACTGATTCCTGCAGGACAGCGTGAAGAACAGCAGCCACACATAACGCAGTCAAAAGATAAATCTGCACATTTTTCAAAATCACCACGCTGAGCATAAGCAATGTACTGCATAGTCTTCAGACTCTGAGGACATGCACGAGTACATGCGTTACAGCCAACACAAGAGTAAATCTCAGGGTAAAGCTGCATCATAATCTGCTGTTCCGGTTTGATTTTGTTTATATCGTAAAGCTGTTTTACAAGAGGGAAGAAAGGAAGGGTTGCGATATACATATCGTTTTCAACTTTCTTTGAGCAGGCAAGACATGTCTGCAATTGATTCTGTCCTTTTATTCGATAGATTGTCGCACAAGCACCGCAAAAGCCGTTTCGACATCCGCATCCACGTTTCAACTGGTATCCAGCGTATTCCATGGCGTTCATAATTGTTAATTCAGCCGGTACATCATATTTTTTTCCAAAAATATAGATGGTAGCCATTTCTTTATCAGCCATATTATTTATTGCTCCTACAAAAATAAATATTCAGCAAATATTATACCGATTTTCTTCATCTTAGTTAATACTATTAAAAAGAAAAAAAAGATTTTCCAATCGGCAAAATGTGTACTATAATATATGTATGAAAAAACCGCTATTTGTAATAGTAATACTTAATTTGTTTTTATCTGCTTCTCTATTCTCAAATGAGTCTTTTTTCGACAATTATGTTTATCAATCATGGAACTCTTTCGGTACCTTAAACGGAACTTCAACTACAGATATAGTTCAGACAAAAGACGGTTATATAAATATTGGAACATACGAAGGTCTTGCCCGTTTTGACGGTGTTACCTTTACAACTCATAAAAGAAACTTTGAAAATGATTTAACCTTTGTTTCTGTACGTGCAATTCTTGAAGATTCCCGCGGCAATTTATGGATAGGTTCAAATGATGAAGGTCTTCAAAGAATCTCTGCAGACGGAACAAAAACTTATACTACAAAAAACGGACTTCCTAATAATTCAATAAGATGTCTGGCAGAAGACCAGCGCGGAAATGTCTGGGTTGGAACAGCTTCCGGCGTAGTTTACATTACACCACAAGGCCATTTGATTACCGTTCAGTTTGAAGCCGGTACAATTGCAAAGGGTATTATTGCCGTTTCTTTATATTGCGATATGGTTGGAAGAATGTGGCTGCTCACTGCCAATGAAAACGGTCTTTTCCTTTATACCGGTGATATTTTCCGTACCCGTCCGGAAGTAGAACAGTTTGAACCTTTTTTTGCAACTTCAATATGCCAGGATTCTGATGGTGAGTTCTGGATTGGACTTGGAGAAGAAGGTATTATCCGTATGAGAAACGGCCGTGATGTAGAAAAATTAACTACTAATACAATTCTTGACGAAATTACAACTTCTTCAATTTACTCTGCACCTAATGGTAATCTCTGGTTCGGTACAGAAAAAGGTCTTGTTGTTTATGCTGATGGAAAGTTTATTGAATATAATAAAGATGTTCTTAATTCAGCGAAAATAAATAAAATCATTTCTGACCGTGAAAACAACATCTGGTTTTCAACCGATAGAAATGGAATTGGCAAGCTTACAAAAGGTAAGTTTACAATCAAAAAACTTGGAGTTGCCGTCAACAGTATTACAGAAGACCGTGCAGGCAGAATATGGGCCGGTACAGATACAGGTGTAAGATGCTATGAAAATGACCGCGAAGTTACAAACATGCTTACAGAATATACAAAGGATTTACGTATTCGCGATGTTCAGTCAACTAAAAACGGAGATATTCTTGTAAGCTGTTATACAAAACCCGGACAGCTACGTTATGATGGAAAAACTATAAAAAGCTGGACAACTGATGATGGTCTTGCAGGAAATAAGGTCAGGGTAGCAATAGAAACAGAGCCCGGCGAAATCTATGTTGGAACTACTACGGGTTTAAGCATAATTCATGAAGATGGTACAATCAAAAACTACAAGCAGAACAATGGTCTGCACAATGAATATGTAATGGCCCTCTATAAAGATACCAATGATATTGTCTGGATTGGTACAGATGGTGATGGTGTTTATCTTATGCGGGAAGAAGCCATTATTTCTCATATAACTTCTGATGATGGTCTTGCCGGCAACGTAATCTTCAAAATCACTCAGGATATAGACGGTGCTTACTGGATTTGCAGTGGCAGCGGAATTACAAGATGCCCTGATTTTGACAGCCGTATGGCAGTTCCAGATGTATACCAGAATATTAATTCAGAAAATGGAATTGGTACAGACTCAGTTTTCCAGGTTCTTGCAGATACAACAAATACCTTATGGATGACAAGCAATCACGGAATCTCTTCAATCAGCTATAATGATTTTATGGATTTAGTGTCAAATCATACATCAACACAAACAGTACAGTTTTATACAAAAAATGATGGCCTTGATTCAAACGGTCCAACTTCAACTGCAAAAAGCTTAATTGACCGTTATGGCCGAATCTGGTTTACAATGGTTGATGGAATTGCAATTTACGACCCTGAAAAAGTTCACGAAAACTCAATCATGCCGCTTGTACAAATAGAAACAATTTCGGTAGATAATAAAATTGTCCTGGATAATACACTTTATACAAACGATAAAATCGATATCACACTAAAACCGGGAACAAAACGTGTTGTCCTTACTTTTACAGGTCTTAGCTTTGATTCCCCTGAACGAATTACCTTTACCTACAAGCTAACTAATTTTGAAGATGAATTCTGCGTTCCTACAACTGTAAGGTCAATGTCATACACAAACTTAAAGCCGGGTAAACATATTTTCTATCTTAATTCAATAAATGCAGACGGACTTTATTCAAAGCAGGCAGAAACTGTTCTTCTTGTTCAAAAGCCGTATCTTTACCAGATGCCATCGTTCTGGGTAATAGTTGTTTTCGTTTTGATTGGAGGCATAATTCTTATATTCTACTATAACCAGGTTAAGATGATGAAAGAAAACCTCCGTCTTGAAAAAATTGTACAGGAAAGAACTGCCGAAGTTATACAGGAAAAGGCTAAATCAGACAATCTTTTACGTGCAATCCTGCCAAACGAAATTGCTGATGAGCTTAAGGACGGAATCCATTCAATCGGTCGCGATTATGATAACGTAACAATTCTTTTCTCTGATATTGTTGAGTTTACAAAAACTTCAAGCGGTCATACTGCTTCAGAAATTGTAGATGCCTTAAATGAACTGTTTACTAAGTTTGATGAACGTGCCGTAAAGATTGGAATTGAAAAAATCAAGACAATCGGAGATGCTTATATGGCAGCCTGCGGTGTTCCAACTCACCATGAAAATCATGTAAGCTTAATGGTTGAGTTTGCAAAAGGTATGCTTGAGGATTTGGCAGAATATAATAAAAATGCTAAAATACATTTCAATATTCGTATCGGCTTAAACTGCGGACCTGTTACTGCAGGTGTAATCGGAAAGACAAAGTTTATTTACGATGTATGGGGAAACACCGTAAATGTTGCAAGCCGAATGGAAACAGCCGCTAATCCTGGCGGAATACGAGTTTCAGAAGCAGTTTACGAGCATCTTAAAGATTCAGATATTAAGTTCAGCGAACCAATTGAATGTAACATAAAAGGCAAAGGAATGATGACTACATACAATATTTTGTAGTTTAAAAATAAAAAAATAACCGATTAATGATGTTTCTGCGGGAGGAAATTAAATGAAAAAATCAATCCTAACAGCTGCAATTTTTGCAACCGGTATGGTATTGTTTTTGACTGGCTGTAAAGAAAAAAAAGAAGAATATGTAAAGATAGGTTTACTTCATTCTTTAACTGGAACTATGGCAATAAGTGAAGCACCTGTAAGAGATTCTGAGCTTCTTGCCATTAAAGAAATAAACGAAGCCGGTGGAGTACTTGGTAAAAAAATTATATCTGTTCAAGAAGACGGACAGAGTGATCCTTCAACCTTTGCAGAAAAAGCACGCAAGCTTATTACGGAAGATAAAGTAGTTTCAATTTTCGGCTGCTGGACATCTGCTTCCCGTAAAGCTGTAAAACCTGTAGTAGAAAGCCTTTTCGGTCTTTTATGGTATCCTGTACAGTACGAAGGTATGGAAGCAAGTCCAAACATTATGTATATGGGTGCATCTCCTAACCAGCAGGTTGTTCCGGCTATTGATTATTGTGCCCAGAAGTTCGGAAAGAAAATGTATTTAATCGGCAGTGATTATGTTTTCCCTCGTACAGCTAATAGAATTATAAAGGCTCAGCTTGCACAAATGAAAGGTGAATGTGTTGGTGAAACTTATGTTTCAATGGGTAATAAAGATTTCAGTGATGAAATTGACGAGATTCTCCGTGAAAAACCAGATGTAATTATTAATTCACTTAATGGTGACTCAAACATTTATTTTTTCCGTCAGCTTGCCGAAGCAGGTATTACAGCAGATACAATTCCTGTAATGAGTTTTTCAATTTCCGAAGAAGAGGTTGTACAGATTGGTATTGCAAATCTTCGAGGTCATCTTGTAGCCTGGAACTATTATGAAACAACAGAAACTCCAAGAAACGAAAAGTTTGTTGCTGATTATAAACACGAATATGGTAATGAACGCGTTACAGGTGACCCGATTGAAGCCGGTTACATTGCCGTTTACATGTGGGCAGCTGCCTGTGAAAAAGCCGGAAGCTTTGATGTTGAAGATGTACGAATGGCTGCAAAGGGATTAAGCTTTACAGCTCCGGAAGGTACAGTTACTATTGATGGAGCTAATCAGCATCTTTATAAACAGGTAAGAATTGGAAAAATACGCGAAAACGGTCTGATTGATGAAATCTGGGCAACTCCAGGTGCAATAAAACCGGATCCTTATTTGAGTACTTATGATTGGGCAAAGGGCTTGCAGGATTAACAAAATATGAATACTAAAGATAAAGTCCTCTCTCTTTTAGTTAATGATAAAATTGTTTCCGGCGAAAAGCTTGCTTCTTTGTGTGGTGTAAGCCGTGCTGCAATCTGGAAAGCAGTAAACGCATTGCGTACTGAAGGTATACAGATTGAAGGAACTACAAACGGCGGCTACAGGCTTTATGATGATGATATTTTCACACAGGATTTTTTTGAGCAGACTTTATCTAAAGATTTCCCTGAGCTTAAAGGTTTTCATTCAGAGATTTTTAAAGAGATTGATTCTACAAATACTTATGCAAAAAAGCTTTTATCTCAAGCAGGAAACCTTCGCCTGCCAGATGGCAGTTTAACTGTGGCTGGAAAAAAGTTTCATAATGCAATTATTTGTGCAGAAAGCCAGACGGCCGGGCGGGGAAGGTTAGGAAGAAGCTTTATTTCGCCTGCAAAAACAGGAGTTTATCTTTCAATAATTTATGCTCCTCAAGGCGGCATAAAAGATCCTGCAAAAATTACTGCATTCAGTGCTGTGGCCGTTTGTCGTGCGGTGAAAGAACTTTATGGAATTGAATGTCAGATTAAGTGGATAAATGATATTTACCTTAACGGTAAAAAAATCTGCGGTATTTTAACTGAAGGCTTTACTGATTTTGAAACAGGTACAATTGAATCTGCAATAATAGGAATTGGAATAAACATAAGGGACAATCCTGTTTTTGAACAAAATAATGTTTCTCAAATCGCAGGTTCCATTGAAGCTGTATTAGATAAGAAAATTACCCGCTGTAAACTCGCAGCCCATATATATGACAATGTTTTAAAAATCCTTGAAGAAGATCCTGCAACTGTAATCAGTGAATACAAAAAAGCTTCATTTTTAATCGGAAAAACAATCACCGTTCACCCGATTATTGGCGATGCTAATTCAACCTATACTGCAAAAGCAATAGATATTGACCAGAATGCATCTCTTATAGTTGAACTCCCTGATGGAACGACAAAAGCCCTTTCTTCCGGTGAAGTTTCACTTGGTTCTGGCTTCTATCGCCCGTGACATATTCCAGGCCTTTTTCATTCCTACACTAAAAAGCACCGGCAAAAGAGTAACATACATTTTAATTCCTTTTTTACCGCCACGTGCAAACCAGGCTTTTTTAATTTGAGTCCACATTTTGCTTGTCATTGGAATAAAATTAATAAACATAGACAGCACCAGGGCAAAATCAGATAAGAACTTTATTTTTTCAAAACATTCTCTTATTTGTAATTGTGTTGAAGTTTTAAATAATAAAGAGCTTGTTTGAAAAAGACAAAAAATCTTCAGCAGCATAAAAACACTATTCTTTTGCCTTTCCCAGGAAAAATGATTTATCAGACTTGATTTTATAGAATTAAAATCAGAATGGATAATAAAAGGAAAAATCTCAAAAAGAAGAGAAAATATTTCTACAAGCAATAAAATCAAAAAATAAAAAAATACAGGTCGCAAATCACTTATAATTTCTAAAAAAGAAAAATGTAAAAGTAATGCTAAAATAAACTGTATGATAATCAGAGCTAAACAAAACTGTGGTGATAAACAAAAAGCTAAAATGCTTATGATTGGAATAAATAGCAATTTAAACCAGACCGGGCAGCGGTAAAGATAAGTATTTCCAATTTTATAATTAAATAATGAATCCATAATACCTCATAATTTTCAATTTTGTCATATTCGGACTTGATCCGAATATCTGCATTTTACCAGACCAGGTCTTCTAGTTTACAATATCTTGTTAAAGGATTCCGTATATTCCATTCTTCAAGATTTTGTTTTAATCCTTCCTGTGGTGTTCCATCAAACTTTTTTTCGCCACGGAAAAGTACAATAAACTTATCTGAAAGTGCAAGACACTTCTCAATTTCATGAGTAAGAATAATTACAGTTTTATCATTCTTTTTAAGCTGACGAATTAATTCATTTACCTGTTTTACTCCAGAATAATCAAGGTTTGCATATGGTTCGTCAAAAATAATCACAGGTAAATCCATTGCAAGCATACAGGAAACTACAAGACGTCTTTTTTCTCCACCTGAAAGAAAGCGGGCAGGGAATTCGGCTTTATTAGTAAGTCCTGTCTGTTCAAGAGCATTCTTTATAGCAAACTCAATTTTATCTTTTTTCCAGCCTAGATTTTTTGGTCCAAAAGAAATGTCTTCTCGTGGAGTTTCACCCAAAATCTGAGTTTCAGCTTCCTGAAAAACAAGTCCGACACGACCATCAACTTTCAGCTGTCCGGAATCTTGTTTTTCTAATCCTGCAATTATAGACATTAAAACACTTTTACCAGAACCATTTTCTCCCGCAATTACAATACACGTATTATCTGCAATTTCGAGCGTAATGTTTTTTAATGCTTGAATTGTTCCTTGAGCGGTTTTATATGATTTTGATAGATTATTTATAATTATCATATTTTTCCTAAATATAAAGATTGTCGGGTCAAGCCCGACAATGACATCCTATTTGTCATATTCGGGCTTGACCCGAATATCCTCAGAATACAAATATTGTGCAAGTACCGGCCTAAGCTTCAAAGCAATTGGTAGAGCAATTACGATTTTTATTAAATCACCAGGGATATAAGGAATAACACAAGCTGCCATAGTATAAGCAAAAGCAGATTTATCTGCTGGAACTTTTCCTGCGGCTTGAGCCCAGCGAGTAAAGTGTATTACTCCTGGAATATAAAGAACTATCATTCCGGCAATAGTTGCAAGACTTAGACGAAATAAAGTTTTCCAGTTAAAAGCTTTTTCTTCAAGCTTTGGTTTGCCGGAAATTATTCCTGCCAAAAAAGCTCCTAATAAATATCCGGATAAAAAACCTCCAGTTGGTCCTGCCCAAACAGCAAGTCCACTAGTTCCACCTGAATAAACAGGTAAACCAATTAAACCTGCAATTAAAAAGAGTACAGTAGGGGCTGCTCCCAGAAATCCCCCTAAAAGAAGAGCAGTGAGTATACAAAGCATATTCTGTAGAACGATAGGAACAGGTCCAAGAGGTATTCGCATTACAGCACCAAGGCAGATTACAGAAGCAAAAAAGGCAATAAAAGTGCTTTTAAGAATAGATTTATTTTTCATGGAGATGAGTATAGCAGATTGATATTTTATTGTAAACCTATTATTGTATTTTAAGTTTACAATAATTATGCGTTTTTTATTTTGATTTAAGGTGTTGAAAAATACTTCTGCAAAGAACCGTATTTTGCTCTACTATCGGAATTCAATCTTCCCGGTATCGGCATCCATTTTTTCAACAATGGCAAGAGACTCAACCTGAATGCCGCGTTTTCTTAATTCATCACCGCCGCCCTGGAAGCCTTTTTCTATAGCAATTCCAACGCCTTCAAGAGTAGCGCCGGCTTTTTCAATAATCTGGATTAAACCAACAGCAGCCTGACCGTGAGCCATAAAGTCGTCAATAATCAAAATATGGTCAGTAGGCTGGATGTATTTTTTCGTTACAAAAACGTGGTTAAGGCACTTGTGTGTAAAAGATTCGACATCTGCACAATATTTATCATCATCCTGAACAATTGTCTGAGTCTTTTTTGCAAAAACAACAGGTACATGAAAATATCTTGCAGTTATACAGGCAATAGCAATACCGGAAGCTTCAATTGTTAAAATCTTATTTATAGGCTTACCGTAAAAGCGTTTCTTGAACTCAGCTCCCATCATATCCATAAGCTCAACATCAATCTGATGATTAAGAAAGCTGTCTACTTTTAAAACATTTCCAGGTTTTACAATTCCATCTTTTATAATTCTTTCCTGTAAAAAGTTCATTTATCTGTCCTCCCTAAAATATGCAATTCCAAGCATTTCCGGTCCCTGATTTTCGCGTTTACGCTGCATACTGGTAATTACAAGAACAACAATTGTAACAAGGTACTGGCTCATTTTGAAAAGCTCCTGCACACCACGGCTCAATCCAGGTATGTACATATACAAAATATAAAGTGCTCCAAAAAGGAATGAACCAAGCAATGCTTTTCTTGAATCCCAAAGACTGAAAATTACAAGAGCAATTGCAAGCCATCCTCTGTCGCCAAAGCCGTTGTTTGTCCAGGTTCCACCAAGATATTCCATAACAAAATACAATCCGCCCAAGCCTGCAATTGCACCGCCAATTATTGTTGCAAGATATTTGTATTTATCAATATTGATTCCGGCCGCATCTGCTGCTCCCGGATTTTCACCAATAGCCCTTAAGTTTAATCCACTGCGAGTTTTCAAAAGATAAAAAGAAACAGCAAAGGTAAGAATTAAGGCGACATAAGTTAAAAAGCCATAGCTGAACAAAAGCTGTCCAATAAAAGGAATCTTATTCAAAAGTGGAATTGAAGCCTGATAAGCCTTAGCGGTAACCGCCACACTTACCTGACCAACACCGCCAGCCAGTCTTGAAATTGAACCGCCGTAAAAGTTACCAAAACCAATACCAAAGGTTGTCAAAGCAAGACCAACAACATTCTGATTAGCACGCATTGTAATTGTAAGGAAACTGTAGATTAAAGCACCAAGCCCTGAACAGAGAAGTGTACACAAAAGCGAAATAAGCATTCCCATAACAGGATTTGGGCTGGCAGCTGCATTTTCGTAATAAAAAGCTCCCATCAAACCAGCAATACCGCCCATATACATAAGACCCGGTATTCCAAGATTAAGATGCCCGGATTTTTCAGTTACAATTTCACCAACAGTACCAAAGAGGATTCCGATTCCCTGAATTATTGCTTTCTGTATAAAAGTAAAAATAATCATTTTGAAAGGTCCTCCACAGCTTTAGTTTTTCTTTCAAACGAAATCTTATAGTTAATAAAGAAGTTGCTTCCAATCAAAAAGAAAATAATTATTCCTACGATGATATCAGAAACATTTTCGTTAAGGCTGAACTGACTTGCAATCTGAATTGCACCGTTTTCCATAAAGCACAGGAAAAATGAAATTACAATCATGGCAAAAACATTAAAATTACTCATCCACGCAACTATGATTGCAGTAAATCCTCGTCCTCCAGCAAGACTTGTACTTATTGTATGGCTTGCACCGCTAACAACAAGGCAGCCTGCAATTCCACAGATACCGCCAGAAAGTGCCATTGTTCTAATAATAACTTTTTTTACATTTATTCCTGCATAGCGTGCAGTATCCCAGCTTTCGCCTACAACACTAAGTTCATAACCATGTTTTGTATAATGAAGATAAAAGAAAACAAAGCTTGTAATAACAAGTACGATAATAAGATTCAAACCGTAACGCTGACCAAAAACAGCCGGGAACCAGCCCGCACTTGTTTTAGGATTTATAATTCCAACCGAGTTAGATCCCGGAGGATTTTCCCAGAATACAATACAGAATGTAATAAGCTGCATCGCAATGTAATTCATCATCAAAGTAAAAAGCGTTTCATTCGTATTATATTTTGCCTTAAAGAATGCCGGAATAATTCCCCAGATAATTCCTGCAGCACAACTGCAAATCATAATTAAAGGTATAAGAACAAAACCAGGAAGGTTTGAGCAGTAAATCATTAAAGCGGCACTTGCAAGTCCACCCATAAGAATCTGACCTTCTGCTCCAATATTCCAGAATCTCATCTTAAAAGCAGGAACTAATCCAACAGCAACAAGAAGAAGAACAAGCAAGTCCCTTATGGTAACCCAGACTCGTCTTTTTGTTCCAAGAGCACCGTTAATAATTCCGCCGTAAACTTCAAAAGGATTCAAATCTGTAACAGAAATAATTACGATTGCACAGACAAGAAGAGCTGCAACTACTGCTCCAATTCTAATCAGTAGCTTTTTATAAAGCTTAAGGTTATCGTTTTTACTGAGCCTTATATTAAACATTTTTTACCTCATTAACATCGGCAGTCATTAAATATCCGACTTCTTCTTTTGTTGTAGTTCTTGCATCTACAATTCCCGTAATGTGACCATTATTCAAAACAAGAATTCTGTCACTTAAATCAAGAAGTACATCCAGATCTTCAATAACGCTAACTACTGCAACACCCTTGCTTTTCTGTTCATTAAGCTTGTTGTAAATCATGTAAGAAGAATTAATATCAAGACCGCGAACAGGGTAGGCAACCAAAAGAACATCAGGATTAGAGCTTATTTCTCTGCCGACCAAAACCTTCTGTACATTTCCACCCGAAAGTCTTCTAACAGGATATTCAATGTCCGGTGTAACAACTTCAAGTCTTTTTCGGATTTTTGCAGCAAGATTTCTAGGCTCTTTTCTGTGAAGAATTGGAACTTTTCCTTTTTTGTAGGAACGGAGCATTACATTGTCTGTCATACCCATAAGTCCAACAAGACCCATTCCAAGTCTGTCTTCTGGTACAAAAGCTATGTTTACGCCAAGTTTTTTAAAATCCTTTGTTGATTTATTTGTAAGGTCAACTTCCGAATCATCCTTATTGTAAAAGGTGATTTTTCCTTTTGTATATTTACAGATTCCGTCAATACATTCAAAAAGCTCACGGACACCGCAACCCGCAATTCCGGCAATTCCCAAAAACTCTCCTGAACGGATTGTAAAGTTCACGTCATCAAGAGCTTTAAGCCCATCCTTTGAATAGCAGGTAAGATTTTCAACTTTTAGAACTTCCCGTGGATTTACAGGCATTGAACGCTTAATATCAAGGTCGATTTTTTCACCAACCATCATTTCTGTAAGTGCCTGAATTGAAGTGCTTAATGTATTTACAGTATCTATGTATTTTCCTTTTCGTAAAACAGTAACACGGTCACTAATTTCCATAACTTCGTTCAGTTTATGAGTGATGATGATTACCGATTTTCCGTTCTCACGCATATTTTTAAGTACGTTAAAAAGACTTTTTGTTTCCTGAGGAGTTAGAACGGCAGTAGGCTCGTCAAGAATGAGAATATCAACACCTTTGTATAATACCTTAAGGATTTCAACAGTCTGTTTTTCCGAAACGGACATATCGTATATTTTCTGGTCTAAGTTGATATTAAAGCCGTATAAATCACAAATCTTCTGGATATCATCCTTAACTTTTTTAAGGTCAAAAACCTTTTCGTTTTCCTTAGCTTCGTTTCCAAGAATGATATTTTCGGCCGCAGAAAATACATTCACCAGTTTGTAGTGCTGATGAATCATACCGATTTTATATTTATAAGCATCTTTAGGAGAATGAATTGCAACTTCTTTTCCATCAATAAGAATCTTTCCGGAATCAGGACGATAAATGCCGGCAATCATATTCATAAGCGTTGTTTTACCGCTGCCGTTTTCGCCCAAAATAGACAGGATTTCGTGTTTGTAAACTGTAAGGCTTACATCGTCATTTGCGATTGTGTCGCCAAAGATTTTTGTAATGTTTCTTAATTCAACTGCAACTTCATTCATATTTATTTTAAAATAATAAGGGGTGACTTTAAAAATCACCCCCTGGATAAAAGAAAATTATTTTTCTACAATACCGTCAATTCTCAAATCGAATGCTGGTGCTGCAAAACCATCCTGCTCGCTGAATGCTCCATCTTTTACATAAGAAGCATACTTAGCATAGTCGCCGCCTTCAGCAATGAGTTTATCAAGTGATTTTCCACCAATTGTGAATGTAGACAAATCAAATACTTTGATTGTACCATTCTTGATTCCTTCGATTGCAGCATTTGCCTTATCTTTAGCATCTGCTGTAGCAACTTTTGGATTGATTGGTGTAATTAATACTGCATCGTCAGAATATCCGCGTGACCAGTTTACTTCGAAGTCTTTTCCTTCCTTTACAGCCTTAGCAGACATTGTATAGAAAGCACCCCAGTTCAAAGCAGCTGATGTAAGGGCAGCGTTAGGAGCAACTGCTGTCATATCAACATTGTAACCTACACAAGGAACACCCTTTGCTTCACAAGCTGTTGGTGCACCTGTTGTATCTGCATGCTGAGAAATAAGAACACATTTGCTTGCGATGAAAGCTTCTGCAGTTTCTTTTTCCAAAGCCATATCAGCCCAAGAGTTTGTATAGCGAACTTCCATTGTAGCAGAAGGACAAACAGAGCGTACACCTAAGAAGAATGATGTATAGCCTGAAACTACTTCTGCAAAAGGATAAGCTCCAACATAACCGATTTTAGCTTCATCAGCCTTAATCTTGCCATCAGCAATCATCTGGTTGAGCTTAAGACCTGCAACAACACCAGAAACATAGCGTGACTGATAAACAGAAGGCATAAAGTTATGCATATTGCTCAAACCGCAACCTGCTGCCTGATAACCTGTAGCATGTGCAAACTGAATCTTTGGATATTCTTTAGCTGCCTGAATAAGATATGATTCGTGTCCGAATGATGTACCAATAATGTAAGTACAGCCCTGTTCTGCAAGGTCAACAGCTGCATCGTAAGCTTTTTCATCCTCAGGAATACATTTCTTTTCGATTACCTGTGAATCTGAAAGTCCAAGAGCCTTTTTCATTTCGGCAATACCTTTCATGTGGGCTTCTGTATAGCCTTCGTTTTCGTCACCAATATAGATAACACCTACTTTAAAAGCAGATGCCTTTGGTGCCTTCTTTGCTTTCTTAGCTTTAGCAGCAAAAACAGTACTTGTGAGTGCCAAAAAAGCCATTGCAATGATCAATGTTCTTTTCATTGTATATCTCCTTATATGTCATATTCGGGCTTGACCCGAATATCAGTTACATTAGTATTCTGGTGGAAGTTCACCAAGCTGGTCAAAGCTGAATACAGGACCATCTTTACATACAAACTTATCACCAATATTACATCTTCCACATTTACCGATACCGCACTTCATTCTCATTTCCATTGTTGTGAAAACCTGCTCGTCTTTAAATCCAAGCTTTTTGAGTGCATCGAGTGAAAGGTGAATAAGGATTGGAGGTCCACACATGATTACTGTCATACTTGGATCTGGATTAAGCTCTGTAACATAAGGTGGAACAAAACCTACATGACCATTCCAGCCATCTTCTGCACGGTCGATTGTAAGGTCGATAGAACAGTTAGGCTGTTTCATCCAAACGTTCTGCATTTCTTCACGGCGAACTAAATCTGCCATTGAACGTGAACCGTATATTACCTGAATCTTACCGTAATCACTTCTGTGGTCCATCATATAGTTTACTACAGAGTGAACTGGAGCAATTCCAATACCACCGGCAATTACAAGAATGTCTTTTCCCTTAAGCTTTGTGTCTACAGGGAAGCCGTTACCAATTGGTCCGCGAAGACAAATCTGCTGACCAACTTCTGCATTGTGGAGCCAGTCGGTAACGCAACCGCATTTCTTAATTGAAAACTCCATGTGAGTTGTAAGAGTAGGTGATGAAGTAATGGAAATCATTGATTCGCCAACACCTGGTACAATAAGCATTGCACACTGTCCAGGAATATGCTCAAACAATTTTTTTCCATCAAGACCAACTACGCTGAAGGTTTTTACATCAGGAGTTTCCTGTTTAATATCAATAATTTTTCCTACATAAGGAATAAAAGATTCATTGTTTTCCATAATTAAATATCTTTATCCTCCTGTATAGCTTTTATAACCTTTACGATGTTCATGTTTACAGGACAGTTTTCAAGACAGCGGCCACAGCCTACGCAAGAGAAAATATCCTCGTGAGCCATTGGGTAGTAAACAAGCTTATGCATAAAGCGCTGTCGGCTTCTTTCCTTTTGTGTATGACGTGGGTTTTCTGCAGCCATCTGAGTGAAATCAGAGAACATACAAGAGTCCCAGCAGCGGATCTGGCGGATACCGTTTCCAGTATCAAAGTCGCGTACATCAAAACACATACAGGTAGGGCAGATGTAAGTACAGGTTCCGCAGCCTACACAAGCTTCGCTAACTTTATCCCAGATTTTAGAATTGAAAACTTTAAGCATCTGCTCTGGCTTTACGCCGCCAACCTTTGAAAGATCAAGGTGAGCAAATGGAAGCTTTTCAATTTTTTCTGAGATTTCTTTCTGTACTTTTGCAACAGCTTTTTCATCAGCATCAGCAAAAACTGCTTTTACTGAATCGAGTAAAGCTTTTCCTTTTTCTGTATCAGCTCTGAAATAGAACTTACCGTCTGCAAGCCAGCAGCTTACATCACCAGCTGTATTCTTACTATCAGCTAAAGAAGCATCAATTGTGTAAGAAGAGCAGAAACAGGTTTTTGCAGGCTCGTTACAGGCAAGAGTGATAATGATTCCGTGTTCACGTCGGTTCTTGTAATAAGAATCAACCGGCTTCATGTTCAAATATACGTTATCGATTATTCCAAAGGATTTTGCATCGCAGGCACGTACACCAAATACTACAAAATCATTTAATTCCTTACGAGGATCTTCTACAGTAACGTCTTTTCCTACAAACTTGTAGCTAACCATGTGCTCTGTTTTTGGGAAGAAGAAGTCTTTTGCAGAACGAATAGTTTTAAGCTGTGAACTTAACTGTAAGCCTTCTGACCATTTTTTAAAGTCAGCTTTGCCTTCGATTGTATCTGCAGGAATGAATAAGTCCTGTTTTGAAGCAAGGGCTTTGAAAAAATCATTTATTTTATTAGAAGAAATAGACAGCATTATTCATTTCCTCCTTCCTGGCGGTCACTGATAATAGAGGTTTCAGGATCTTCTTCCTTAAAAGTGAGCATAGCAGGTTTTGTTTCCATATCTGCTCCAGCCTGATAAGGTCCGTAAATCTCATTAATATCTTTAATGAACTTGCGGTTAAGAAGATGAAGTGGAATGCCCTGAGGACAAACTCTTGAACATTCTCCACAGTCTGTACAGCGTCCGGCAACGTGCCAGGCTCTGATTATGTGGAAAAGGCTCTCTTCAAATGAAGTTTCAGCAACCTTCTGTGATGTATAAAGAGCGTTGTTGTCGAAAACACATTTTTCGCAGGTACAAGCTGGGCAGATGTTTCGGCAGGCATTACAGCGGATACAGCGGCTGAACTCATTCTGCCAGAAAGCATAGCGTTCTTCTGCTGTCATTGCTTCAAGCTTTTCTACCATTTCCATTCTGTTTGATTCAACTGCAGGAGCTTCTGCTTCTACACCAATAAGCTCATCGCAGGAAACAGGCTTTTTGTTCTGGCAGTTTACGCAAGGTTCGCCGCCTTCAAGTGTATCCTGACATGGAACTCCGATTGCATAAACATCAGAGCGTGTAATGCGGTTTTCTTTTAAAAGCTGTGTGAATGAATAAGTGTCATTTGGCTTAAGGAAAACAAGCACAACTTCGCTAGGAATTGGAGCTTCAGCGGCATTAGGGTCGCGCTGTTTAGCCATTGTATTATTCATTCTTGTTGTAGATTTCTTTATTTCAATTTCGCGAGTAATCTTTACAAGATATTTAGAAAGATTGGCAGCACAGTATTTATTGAATACAAAATCTTTATCAAGTTCTTCGGCACTTGTAAATACAGCTGGTGTAATATCTTCATCAAAAAGACCTTTTTTCCAGCCTACAACCTTCTGTACTTTTCCTTCTGCAAGGAGTTCTTTTGCACGTTTAATTAATTGTTCTTGCATCTTACATCCTCCAGCTTTTTACATTCACCAAGCTCTGTAATCTGCTTTACAAAACTGTTCATAATTCCGGCAAAGCGTACACCTTCTGCAGCAGAACACCATTCAACTCTGGTTCTTCCACGCTCAATTCCAAGATAATCAAGCATACTGAAAAGAAGTGTCATACGACGGCGGGCAAAATAGTTACCTGTTGAATAGTGACAGTCACCAGGATGACAACCGCACAAAATTACACCATCAGCACCACGCTGGAATGCGCGCAAAATAAACAAAGGATTCAAGCGGCAAGAGCATGGGATTCGTACAATTTTTACGTTTGCAGGATATTCCAGACGGTTGTTTCCAGCCAGGTCTGCACCTGCATATGAACACCAGTTACAGCAGAAAGCAACGATTTTTGGTGTCCATTCTTTAGAAGCATTTGTTTCTACAGACATGCATCTACCTCCGCTAATATTTGTTTATTCGTAAATCCAAGTAAATCCATAGCACCAGAAGGACAGGCAACTGTACATGCACCACAACCATGACACATAGCTGTATTAACCTGTGAAACATGGCGTGTAATTGTTGTTCTGTTAGGACCACGGAAGTCTTTATCAACATAAGAAATAGCTCCGTAAGGACAAACGTTAGCACACTGTCCACAACCATTACACATATTTTCATTAGGATTAGCTGTACAAGGATTGTTCTTGAGCTTATCTTTAACAAGAAGACAGATTGCTTTTGCTGCAGCACCAGAAGACTGAGCTACAGTTTCAGGAATATCTTTTGGTCCCTGACAGCAGCCTGCAAGGAAAATACCGGCTGTAGGTGATTCTACAGGTCTAAGCTTTGCATGTGCTTCAAGGAAGAAGTCGTTGTTATCCATTGAAGTTGTAAGCATTGTAGCAAGTGGTCGTGCAGATTTATCTGCTTCGATTGATGCTGCAAGAACAACCATATCGGCTTTAATGTGAACCTGTTTGTTCAGAATCAAATCGCTTCCCTGAACATCGAGTGTACCATCTGCCTGTGGAGTAACTTTACCAACCATACCTTTAATGTAGTGAACACCATACTGTTCAACTGCTCGGCGATAGAACTCATCGAAGTTTTTACCAGGTGTTCGAACATCAATATAGAATACGGTAATGTTTGTATCTGGATAATGGTCTCGTGTAAGGATAGCGTGCTTAGCGGTATACATACAGCAGATTTTTGAACAGTATTCGTGTCCTTTTGTTGCATCTGCTGAACAGCGGCTTCCAACACACTGAATGAATACAATGTTCTTTGGTTCTTTTCCATCTGAAGGGCGGAGAAGATGACCATTTGTTGGACCAGAAGCGTTACAGAGTCTTTCAAACTCAAGTGATGAAACTACATCTTTGCTCTGGTTATAGGCATACTCATCAAACTTTTCAAGGCTGATTGGGTTATAACCTGTTGCTACGATGATTGCACCATATTTTTCTGTAAGGGTTGTTTCTTTCTGATGAAAGTCAATTGCACCAGCGGTACAGGCTTTTTCACAGAATCCACAAACCTTGTCGTTGCCTTTTTCCATAGCCTTCATGTGAAGACAGTATGTAGGATTGATTGCAGCAACTTTTGGTACAGCCTGTGCAAAAGGAATGTTAATTGCCTTGCAGTTATCAAGATTAAGGTTGAAGGCATTTGGAACCTTTTTGTTAGGACACTTTTCAATACATGCACCACAACCTGTACATTTTTCTTCGTCAACAAAGCGTGGATGACGTTTAATATCTACTTCGAAGTTACCAATATAACCTTTTACAGCTGTTACTTCTGAATAAGATAAGATGCGGATGTTAGGATTCTGGCTAACTTCTGTCATTTTTGGAGTAACGATACAGGAAGCACAGTCAAGAGTAGGGAAGGTTTTATCAAGCTTAGCCATCTTACCGCCTACTGTGTAATCCTTTTCTACAATGTCAACCGGGAAGCCTGCATCTGCAATATCGAGTGCGGCTGTAATTCCGGCAATACCACCACCAATAACCAAAGCTCTTTTTGTCATTGGGGTTTCACCTTCAATTAAAGGTGTGTTGAGCATTGTTTTTGCAATTGCAGCTTTTCCAAGTGCGATTGCCTTTTTAGTTCCTTCTTCAATATCTTTACAAACCCAGGAGGTCTGTTCACGGATATTTGCAATTTCTACTTTATAACCGTTAAGACCAGCTCTTTCTGCACATGAACGGAAGGTTTTTTCGTGCATACGTGGAGAGCAGGAACAAAGAACAACACCTGTAAGCTTGTCGTCTTTGATATGGTCTTCAATCATTTTCTGACCGGCAGATGAACACATGTAAGTATAGTGGGTTGAATAAACTACACCAGGTACTTTAGCAAGTTCATCTGTTACTTTTTCTACGTCAACTGTGCCGGCAATGTTAGTACCACAGTGACATACAAATACACCAATTCTTTCCATTTTCTATGTCACTCCTTATTTCTTGTACTTTCTGAAAGCACTTACTATAGCCTGCTGAGGCATATCAGCATCCAAATGTTCAGGAACCTGTACAGGATCCAGACGGTGAGGTCCGCGAGTTCCTTCTACAACCTGACGTACAGCATCAATCAATTTAGCAGGCTCAACCTGACGTGGACAGCGTTCAAGACAGGCAAAGCAGCTTAAACAGGCATAAATTGATTTTGTATTGAGAAGCTTTTCAATCTCGCCATTTTCTACCATCTGTACAAACTGATGTGGATGATATTCCATTGCATCGTAGTTTGGACAAGTGCCTGAGCATTTACCGCAAACCATACATTTTTTAGGGTTTACGCCGGATTTGAGCAGAATCTCTTCTTTAACTTGTTCAATTTCTTTAGCAAGCATTATTTATCCTCCTTAAGACCGAGAGCTTCTGCAAGAAGTTCTGTGAAATAAATAACATCAAGCTTTGATTCACCCTTGTTTTTAATGAGGTTATAGCGGCACAAAGGACAGGAAGTAACTAAGAAGTCTGCTCCCATATCTTCTGCATTGCTTAATATTTTATCTGCGCGTTTTTTAGGGATTGATTCATCTTCGAACATTGTGTAAGCACCGCAGCATTCATTTCTCTGTGAATAGATTACTGGAGTACCACCAATTGCTTTAATAAAATCTTCAATGATTTTTGGATTTTCCGGGTCATCTAACTGAAGTACTTTGCCCGGACGGAGAAGAAGACAACCGTAATAAGCACCGATTTTCTTTCCTGTAAAAGGCTTTTTAACAGCAGCTTTTACCTTGTCCCAACCAACAACATCACGGAGTATTTCCAGATAATGAAGGACTTTTGTTTCTCCATGATACTCAATCTCATCCTGTTTAAGATAAGTGTTCACCTTAAAGTCAACCGTTTCGTCTGTAAGAACATCGTTGTTTACCTGTTTGATAACGTTGTAGCATGCAGAACAAAGGGTTACCAATTCATGACCGGCATCTTTTGCACTTGCCAAAGCTCGTACAGAAGAAAGTTTTGTAGCAATTTCATCTTTACCCATTGGGTATTCGCCGCCACAACACTGCCAGTCAGGGATTTCTTCAAGTGTGAATCCTAATGCTTCCGCAGAAATGCGCGCATACTTATCAAGGTCAATTGCCTTGTTTTTGAGCGTGCAGCCTGGGAAATACGAATATGTCATACTTGCTCCTATAAAATATTTATACCAATTTTAAAAATATTTTGGTGGAAAGTATAACATAATATGAAAAAATATGGAATATGATTAATGCCGTTTAATTCTCTCTAAGAGATTTTTAATCTGCATATTTTTACCGTCATTCTTGATGAAGTTTTCAAGGATTTTGATTGCTTCGTCTGTTTTGTTGCACTGGATGTAGCATTCGGCTAAATCAACGTAAAGACGGGAGTTCCTTGGATCATTCTGAATGAGGGTTTTGAAGCGTGTAATAGCTTCATCAGTTTTTCCCTGACACTTGCAGACTAAAGCAAGACCGATTGCGGCATAAATATCAAAGTCAATTTCAAGAGCTTTGTTGTAATAAATTACAGCTTCTTCGTAATTGCCTGTTGTTCTATAGGCATCGCCGGCACGAGTCAGAATTACTTTGTTTCGAGGGTCTATTTCGAGAATCTTGTTCCAGTATTCAATTGATTTAATCTGCTGGCCCATTCCACGGTAACAGTCGGCAAGACCGAAAAGTGCATAGAAGTTTTTAGGGTCACGGTAAAGTGCTTTTTCAAAGTAGTATGTACCTTTTTCAAAAGTCTTGAGCTTTCTGTGGCAGTTACCGATTGCAGTAAGAACACGGATATCTGAGTTATCCTGATTAAGGTCGTAAATCCTTGTCCAGTAATAAAGGGCATCCTTATATTCTTTAAAATCGTAGCTGAGGTGTCCAAGACCGATTAAGGCGTAAGGATTATCCTTTTCCATATCAAGAACTTTAAGATAAAGCTCCTTTGATTTTTTGAAGTCTTTTGTTTTGCGGTATGCATCGGCAACGCGTGTGATAACTGTAATGTTTTTATCATCATGCATAAGATACTGCTGCCAGATATCAATAGCCTTTGAGAACTGATTGAGGGCCTTGTAGCAGTCTGCCAGACCGAATAATGCATAATTGTTTGAAGGATAGTATGAAAGACAGCGGTTGTAATAAGCTATTGCTTCGTTAAAATCATTCTGTTTTCTTGCAATATCACCAAGACCAACGAGAGCATAATTATTGTTTTCCTCTATATCGAGGATTGACATAAATGCTGCACGTGCTCCTTCTGTATCATTTTCTTTAAGAAGCTGATAACCTTTTTTTGAAAGTTCAGTAATTTTTTCATTGCTATCGGTAATTGTGTCTGCTGATAAACCAATATCCTGCTGTTCAAAAATATCCTGCTGCTGTGAATAATTATTTTCCATAGCTTTTTTTAAATCTCCCTTTATTTATTGTTCTTGTAATAGAGTCGAAATTATCTGAGCTAAAGATTCATAGATTGGTTCTGCATCACGCTTATTATGAGCGAGATAGTAGGCTTTCAATGCCTTTAACCCTTCATTTTTATTCATGTAATAGTCACCGACTCTGGTAAGACCATCTGAATAACCTGTAGTGATAAAAATACGACGGGCATCTTCAATGTTTCCTGCATTGAACATAGCATTTGCCTTGCGATTCAAAATTACTTTTTGCTCGGAAGTCAGCCCCTGGACGGGGTTATCTGTTACTTTGATGAATCCATCTGGAATCACCTTGTTAGATAAAGCATTTTTTAATTTTTCTTCTGCCTGCATTTTACTATTCATATTTTTATACTATTATTTATAATAACATAATATTTATATATGTCAAATACTTATTTTCCGTCCGCTGTTTTGGTTGTTTCTGCCGGATATGTATAGAAATCTACAATTGAGCGGCCATAAACACGCTGGTCTGAACGGATAAGATTGCCGATTTTGTCAGGCATTTTGTGTTCTTCCGGGCGATGAACTAAAATGGTGCCTGTTTTATTTAACAGACCATTTTTATCTGCCTGTTCAACAAGCTGTTCATGAAACTTGTAAGGGAAGGGCGGATCAAAAAAAATGTAATCGAAGCTGGTTTTGCAGCGTTTGATAAAGTATTCCACGGGCATAAAGTGGCATTGTATTTTTACATTACAGTCTGATTCTGTTATTGCAACGTTTTCCAGTACAGTATTTACCTTAATTTTGTCCTTTTCGCACAGTTCTACATGGGCTGCACCTCTGGAAACGGCTTCTATTGCTATTGTTCCTGAACCGGAGAATAAATCTAAAAAGGATTTGCCCGATAAATCGCCAAGAATTGAAAAAACTGATTCGCGCATTCTGTCCATTGCTGGTCTTATTATGCCGTCAGGACATTTTATAATTCTACCTTTTAAAGTTCCGCCTGTAATTCTCATAAAAACTATTTCCTGTTGAGTGCCCAGTAACAGTCATCGTGTTCAAGAAGCTTGTTTTCCTGTGCATAATCAAAGGCTGTTTTGCCTTCTGTTGAACGTATTGAAGTTATGGCGCCGGCTTCCATAAGGCAGTTCAAAATCTTTGTTGAATCTGAATACTGGGCTGCATACATAAGCGGTGTTTTTCCATTGTAGAAGGTGTTCAATGGTATAGATTTGTACAGGAACTCTTCAATCTTTGCAAGCTTGGCAAAATCAGATGAAGAATTATCTGATAACATTAAAACAAATGCCTGTAAGACTTCTTTTTCGGAAACTGAATAATACGAAAGAATCTTTTTTGTAATTTCAGGGTTTCCGTTGTAAGAGGCTGCAAGAATAAGTGGAGATAAATCATACTTATTCTTAACTTTGATTTTGGCTCCGGCATTTATGAGTGTTTCAACTATTGAAATATTCTGCTGATAACGGATTGCATACATTAACGCAGTCCAGCCGTCATTATCTTTAAGGTTTACATCTGCTCCGGACGCAAGCAGGGATTTAATTTCCCAGTTATTACCGTTTTGGGCGGCTTTCATCAAAAGGGTGCGGCCAAAGCTGTCTGATTCATCAGGATTATCAATTGTTTTTTCCGAAATTGATTCTTTTGGAAGTTCAAGCTTTTTCTTTGGTGCGTAATCCTGAAGGTATTCCTTTTTGTAGCTTGAATAATTAGAGTTTGAATCGTTATTAAGTGGAAGTTCAAAGAAAGGAGTTTCCTCAATTACTGGTTCTGGTTCCGGCTCCTGTTTTGATTCTTCAACTACAGATTCTAGTATTTCTGTTTTTTCTGGTTCTTTATTTTCAATTTTTAATACAGGTTCTTCTTTTTTCTCTGTATTAGCACTGAAATACTTCTTAAAAGCTTCTTCCATTCCGTGAACAGTTATATATTCAGTAACTTCTTTATAACTGTCTGCAAAGAATACTGAAGGGGAGTCTGTAATATATTTATCATTATTTGAAACTGCATATTTTGTATTTTCCGGCAATTCCTTATATATCCACACAAGAATAACCTGTTCGTTTGTATTAAACGGCCCGGTCAGTTGTGAAAGCTTTTTCTTTTTATTCATTGAATTGATAAACAGACTGTTTTGATTTGTTTCCAGGGTTTCTACATAAGTTTGAACTTCCTTTGGAAGCTTTTTGTTTTTCTTAGAGAATAATGATTTAAGCCATGCTGAGAAACTGCCCTTTTTGTTTTTTTCAGCAGAGGTTTCGGCTTCTGATACTGTTGGAGTTTCTGTTTGAGTTTCAGATTGCGATGAAGTTTCAACTGTTTTTTCAGATTCAGATGAAGTTTCAGCTTCTGATACGAATTCTGTTTCTGATGAAGTTTCTGAAACCTGGGATTCAGGCTGACTATTTTCAGTAGATTCTATTATTTCAGGTTCTTCAGTTTGAGTTTTTGTTTCTTTCTTTGATTTTTTCTCAGCTTTTTGTTTTGGTTCTTTAGGCTCTTTCGGTGTTTTTTGTTCTTTTTGAACCTTTGGTTCCTTAGGAAGTTTAGCTTCTTTTAATTGAATCCAGGGCTTTTTTTCGCTGATTCCAGTAAAACTGAGTTTAATTATAGTTGATTCACCAATATCATTTTTTATTTGTATGACTACAGAAGAATCAAAAGACTTTGCCTTAGTAATAGTATTATTTATAACCCCAGAAGATATTACTTTATCATCAATCAAAAATTCATAATTAAGTTTTTCACAAGAAAAGTTAGAAGCAAACTTTAAGAAAAATGTAAGTGTATCATTCCTTACAGGTATATTTTTCTTAAACTTAAGGTTAATGGTACAAGAATAAGCACCTTCATCATTATCAGCTGTAAGAGAAATATTTCTTGCAAAACTGCTTAAATCAATATTATAATTTGCCGGATTATTTGCCTCTTGTGCACTTAAAAAAGTTCCGGCAAACAGTAAATATATTGTGAGTAAAAATACACTTCTAAGTTTCTTCATCATATTTTCCAAAAATAAAATATATAATAAGTATAGACGTTATTTGAAATTTAATCTATATTATCAGAACACCCCTTGGAAATCTGTAACAGGATTTTCCTTAGTCCATAAGGAGGAATAAAAGACTCACTGCAAATCGGTATTGCTGAGTTTTTTATTGTACAGTCAGATAATCGTCGATTAGAGGATTGTATTACATGTCCTCCTAAACATTGCATGTGCAATGAAAAAACAGGAGATACTTATGAAAAAGTATGAACTTATGGCTATTTTCCCTCTTGATGATGAAAAAGCCAAAAAAGGTGCCGAGGATTTGAAAGGCACTCTCGCCAAATTCGGTGCGGAAATCGAAGAAGAAAAAGTATTTGGTGACCGCGATCTTACCTACGAAATCAAAAAACAGAACAGAGGACGCTTTATTATTTATAATATTAAGCTTAACCCTGCAAAAGTTGCTGATATCAGCAAAGAGTTCAAAATCAATATGAACCTTTTGAAATATCAGTTTGTAAAACTTGAAGAAAAATAATCTTAATCTGTAAATGCCACCAGTTACATTTTAGAAGGAGTTTGTTATGACAGATACAAATCATGTTGTTCTTGTTGGAAGGCTTACAAAGGATCTTGGAACTGATGAAAGAAGCTTCGGTTACGTTGCTAATGGTCAGGCCAGGGCAAATATAAGTATTGCTGTCAACAGAAGTAAGAAAAATGGTGACCAGTGGATTGACGAGGTTAATTATTTTGACGTTACCATCTGGGGAAAAACCGCAGAAAATCTTAAGCCTTATCTTACAAAGGGCAAACAGATTGTTGTTGATGGTTATTTAAAGCAAGACCGATGGGAGAAAGATGGACAGAAGTTCAGCAAGGTTACTGTTGTTGCAAATAATGTTCAGCTTATTGGTGGAAGAGGTGATGGCCCTTCACAGCCAGCTTCTGGTGCACCACATTTCCAGCCGGCTAATAATTCATCAAATGGATATTCATCTGGATATTCAAATGATTCTTACGGTGATACAGGTATGGATATCCCTGAAGATATTCCATTCTAATAAAAGATAGGTAATGATTTTAGATTTTAATTAAGGAGATTTAAATGTCTGAAGAAAATACACAGGAATTTGAAGAGAAACAGGAACAGGAAGCTGCAATGAATGAAATTACAGTTGAGTCAGAAGGTCGTGATGATGACCGTGACGGACGTGCTAAGTCTAAGACTTACTTCCGCAAGAAGGTATGCCGTTTCTGTGCTAACAAGGCAAAAATTGACTACAAAGATGCAGATGCACTCCGCCGCTATATGACAGAAAGAGGAAAGATTCTTCCACGCCGTATTACAGGTACATGTGCAAAACATCAGCGTGAAGTTGCAAAAGCAATCAAAAGAGCAAGAGCAATCAGCTTGCTTCCATTTGTTGCTGACTAAAATTATAAAAATAAAGAGCTGCTTCATACTCCGAAGCTGCTATATTAAGGAAAATTTTTTATACTCGGTATTAAAAATTTCTTATAAAACAAACCAATGAAACGCTGCGCAACTGCTCGCGTTTCTTAATGACAGGAGCTTGAAATGAAGGTAATTCTTAACGTAGACGTTAAATCACTTGGAGAAGAGGGAGATGTAAAAAACGTTGCTAACGGTTATGCACGTAACTTCCTTCTTCCACGAAATCTTGCTGTTCCATACAATGAAACAACAGTAGCACTTTTCGAAAGCCGCAAGGCAGAAATCGAAGCACGCAAAGAGCAGAAACGAAAGGATTCTGCAAGCCTTAAAGAAAAACTTGAATCAGCTGTAATTGAAATTACAATGCCAGCTGGAGCAAACGGCAAACTTTATGGTGCTGTTACAACTCATGTTGTAGGCGATGCACTTACAAAGCTTGGATTCGAAATCGAAAGAAAACGAATCGATCTTATGGGTATTGCAATCAAAACAGTTGGTACATTCAAAGCTACAATTAAGCTTTATGAATCACAGGTTGCAGAAATCCACTTTACTGTAAAAGCACAGGAAGAGGAAAAGAAAGAAGAAAAACCTGCTAAACCAGCTAAAGGAAACAGATACCAGCGCAACGATGCTCCAAAAGCTGAAGCACCAGCAGAAACTCCTGCTGAACCAGCTGCTGAAGAGCCAAAAGCCGAAGCACCTGTTGCTGAATCTTCTGCTGAATAATAATCAATAATTTTGCAGAAAAAGCCGTTGATGTAATACATTAACGGCTTTTTTTTATGCATAAAATGCTGTATAATAAAACTATAAAAAATAAGGATAAGAAAAATGGAAACAACCTTAAAAGATAGAATACCACCACACAGTATAGAAGCAGAACAGGCCGTTTTAGGCGCTTTATTACAGGATTGGTCCGCAATGGGAGAAGTTGTTTCCAAGCTCCGTCCAGACAGGTTTTATTCAATTCAAAACCAGATTATTTACGACGCATTAGTTAAACTTAATACAAAAAGTGTAAGAGGGGATACTCTTTCCTTAATAAATCAGCTTACAGAAGACGGAACTCTCGAAAAAGCAGGTGGTCCGGCTAATATTGCTTCTTTGACGAATACCGTAGCTTCAGCCGCAAACATAAATTATTATGCAGATATTGTTCTGGACCGTTCCACAAGACGTGAGCTTATAAAGATTTCTTCGGAATTAAGAGCAGAAGCTTTTGAATTAAACCAGGACAGTAAGGCACTTTTGGATTTAGCTGAAAAGAAAATATTTGCAATTGCCGAAAAAAATGAGACGACAAAAATACACGAAGTAAAAAACATCATGATTCGTGAAATCGAAATTATTGATGCAAGATATAAGAGCAAGAATCAGTTCACAGGTGTTCCTTCCGGCTTTGCTTATCTTGATTCACTTACTTCAGGTTTCCAGAAATCAGAGCTTATAATCATAGGTGCTCGTCCTTCAATCGGTAAAACAGCACTTGCACTTTCAATGATGCAGCATATAGCCCTTGAACGTAAGATTCCATGCGGATTTTTCTCACTTGAAATGCCTTATGAATCAATAGGTATGAGAATACTTTCAATGGAAGCCCGTGTTGATATGTCTAGAATGCGTTCAGGTCTTATTAAGCGTGATGATATTATGAAAATCCAGGATGCCGCCGGAAGATGGTTTGAAGCCCCCTTGTATACCGTCGACACCCCGAACATGAGGTTGCTTGAATTAAGAGCTATGGCTCGCCGAATGGTTGCCAACCATGGTGTAAAAATCATTTTTATTGACTATATCGGTTTGATTACTACCGAAAATCCTTCGGCACCGGTATACGATCAGGTTTCTGAAGTTTCAAAATCATTAAAGGCTCTTGCCCGAGAGCTTGAAATCCCGATTGTAGCATTGTGTCAGGTAGCACGAGCTGCAGAAGGTGAGGAACCAAACCTTGCCCAGCTTAGAGGTTCCGGCTCAATCGAACAGGATGCCGATGTTGTAATGTTCATTCACCGTACCCGCTTAAAGGATGATAAAACTCCCGTACAGGAAGCAAAAATCATTCTTGCCAAACAGCGAAACGGTGCCACCGGCGATGTAAAGATTTCCTTCCTGCCTGCCTATAGTACCTTTGCCAATCTGCAAAAAGACGAATAATAGCGAAAGCTTCTGCGTATTGTTTACCGTCCACATAATCTGCTTTCGCTTGCAGTTTTGCGAAGCAAAACTGCAGTCACTTAGTTAATTTAGTGTTGATAAATAAAAAAAACCGGTCATTTTAACAAAATGGCCGGCTTTTTTAGTGCATAGTTTTACGCAGTAAAACTATGAGCAAAAGCGGTAAAAGTTTACCGCTTTAATACAGTAGCAGCTTTTGCTGTTATTTAGCATCATCCGATACAGCTTTCTTTTCCTTAGTAATTGATGTCAAATCAGATTTAGAAAGAAGTCTGAGCTGGCCATTGCTAGATGTAACAACAATTCCTGAATCGGTAATTGTAATTGGAGTAGAGCTCTTTACAGCAACCGGGGACTTCAGCTTCAAAGCAAGATTAGCATCATATTTACCAACAACCCAGTTGTTTCCATCCTGAATGATACAGTAGAAATCTTCACCGTCCTGTACAAGAACAGAATCTTCAGAAACAACTTCATTACTTTCGCTTACAATTTCCATATTGTTGTCGTCAATAAGAACAAGCTTTATAGTACCGTTTCCAGTATTTTCACCTGCAACAGCCATGTACTGTTTGCCAGATTTATAAATAGTTCTGTTACGGATTTCAGAAACAGGTGACTTCTTAATGATTTCACCATCAGCTACATTGAACTTAACAAGACGAGAAAGCATTTGTGCTTCATCACTGAGGATAATACCATATTCAGAGCCCATCTTTGCAATTTCTGCTTCACGGTCCTGAACATCCTTCTGGTCTTTAGCTATCACTTTTCGTTCTTCCTGAGCTTCTTCCTGTTTCTTTTCTGCAAACTCACGCTTTTCTTCAGCTTCTTTTTCAGTTTCTTCAACAACCTTTTCCTGTTCTTCTACTTCTTTCTGTTTTTCTTCGGCTTTCTTTTTGTTGTCAGGAGTAGGTTCTTCTTTTGCTTTCTTCTTGGCATCGTCAGCTTCCTTTTTCTTTTCATCAAGCTTTTTCTTTTCGTCATCAGCTTTCTTTTCAGCTTTTTTTGCCTTATCGTCTGCATCTTCAGCTTCTCTTTCCTTCAAGTCAACAAGGTCTTTTCGTTTTTCAACATTCTTGTCATCATCATCCTGCATTGAATCAATAACTTTATCATCACTGATTACAGAAGTATCTACTGTTGAAAGACCACCATTAACATCATAAAGAGGAATTACAATTTCTGACTGACCAGGCCAATCCTTATAGCTTGTAGAAAGACCGCAGTTATTCTTAGAAAGATTTTTCATAACTACATTCTTATATTTTGACTGGAAAACATCATATTTTCCACGGTAAACAGCATTATAAACTGTGATAAAAACAGCAAGAGTATCAGCATCTCTTTCTGAATAAGAATAAGCAGTAGAAAGATAAGCACTGATAATACGTCTGAGGTTTGTAATATGGTCTACAGAAGCATTTTTTCCAATAAAAAGAATATCTGCATCAAGTTTATCTTTCTGATTTGCATCAACTGCATGTACAACATAATATTTATTTTTATCGCCGATTGCGGAAGCCTGTTCCGGAACAATCATTTTACCCATGTCGGAACCGATTTTCTTAATAGCACTGATTGAATCTATAACCTTATGTGGACCTGTGTAGTTGATAAACTCAATTGTCTGAGTACCTGTTGATTGAAGTTCTGGCTCATCAACTTCCAAAGCAAAAAGAGCAGCAGATAAGCAAAGTAAAACTAAAGATAAAGATATTATTTTTTTCATAAACGCCTCGTAGGAAAGTAGTATTCTTATATTATAACGCATTAAAAATATAACGCAAGATTTTTCCTATTTACTTGAAATACTTTCAGCAAGTTTTTTCAGGGATTCCCTTGCTTTGACACGCGTAACAGAAGAATATTTTGGATATAAAAGCTCTGAATAAATGTTTTTACCGTACTGATTTATGGCTTCACTTCCCATTGTTCTGCAGATTGAATATACGGCATCACACACATCTCCCAGAAGCAAATCATCTTTTGGATTTAAGTTTTTGGCAAATTGAGATAAGTTTTGTAATATTCTGTAATCGGAATCATAACCATTTTTTGCAATTCCGGAGATTAAAGAGTGAAGGAGAGTACGGTTCTTTTCTTTTCGCAGATAAAGGCATATCTGGTCTGTAAATACATCTGAATTAAAAGCTGAAAGCTCATAAAGCATTTTTTCCAGGCCGACCATATCCGTTTCAAAAACAGTTTTTTCTACACGTACAGCGGTTGTATTTGAAAGCGTCAGAAAATTAGTATAAAGATAGTTATAACCCATAAGGTTAGAAATCCAGGCTGTTTCATCTTTAGCATAGTTTCCTTCAGACAGGGCTTTAAAACGTACATCATCAATCATTTCTTCGTTTATTTTGTTAGAATAAAGAATTAAATCATAAACTCCCGGATCATATTTGTAAAATGAATTATAGTTTTCACGTTCCTTTGGCGGATTTTCCTGTTTATTCTTTTTCTTTGATGTCTGACTTGTTCTGAATGCGTTTATAGACCAGTTCAAACCGAACAGAACAAAATGATTGTCGGTTGTAAAAAGCAGGTTATTGTAATATTCGCGGCTTCCTTTCTGCGGCATTTTTCCAGACCACAGCTGCTTTCCATTGTTGTTGAAGAAAAATGCATTTTCTTTATCGGCAATCAAAACACCGTCGTCGTTATAAAAACAGGTTGGTGAAGGCTGCACATTCTGTACAAAAAATGACTGATAAATATTTCCATCAGAAGAATCAATATAGTCTATTTCTATTGATGAACTGCGGTGATTTATATAAATGATTTTGTCTTTATTCTGTGAAAGAACAAAAAAGTTGCGTTTATCTTTGGTGTCACTTTGAAGCAGCCATTTATGCTCAACAACTCCGTTTTGTATTTTCTGATTCTGATTATCGGTTGTGATTAAATCAAAAAGTCCGCAGCTTCCGTCCGTAAAGGTTAAAAGAACGCCTTTAGGTGTTGTGATTGAGGTTACAACTTCTCCTGCAAAAAGTATTTCTTCAATGATTTCGCCAAAAGGTGTTATGCGGAGAGCTTTTGTTTTATGGTCCTGCATTTCATTTAAGAACACAACAAGGCTCCCGTCTGTGAGTGTCTGTAGCGGCAGTTTAGACTGAACGGGAGTTTTTATGCTCCATTTTCTAAGACCTGTTATAGTGTAGCAGCATAATCTGTCCTGTCCCCTGATAAAGAAACGGCCGTCTCTACCGGAAACAGGTTTATCGGTAATCTTAAAATCTAAATCAATATTCCACAGCTCAGTCCCATCAGGATTTATTAAGGCAAGATGCTTCCCCGAATCGGTAATGATTGTAAGAAAATCGTCTTTCAGAAAAGTAAAAAAAGGTGAATTAAACTTTTTAAGATGCTTTTCCCATACAAGTTTTCCATCATTCGAAAAAACTTCAACATCGCGGGCATCTGTCATTACTGCAAAACCATAAGATGAAACTTCCGGCTGATATACAACCTTACCTGGTAATACACTTGTCCATGAAGCATTTATGTTTGTTAATTTATCCTGAGAATAAACAGAAAAGCCTTGATTATTAAAAAACAGAGGAGCGAAAATCAAAATAAGAACTGCAAAAAACTTTCTGTTCATTTTTATTTTTTTATCCTTTAATTTTTCCTTATACATTTATGACTTAATAAACAACCCCATGCTTTCAATGTGACTTGTATTCGGATAAAAATCAAGAAGAAAAAGCCTTTCCATTGAGTAACCTGCTTCTATAAGGCTTTTTGCATCTCTTGCCTGTGTTGTCGGATTACATGAAATATAAAGAATTACAGGGATTTTACTCTTACAAAGATATTGAATTACAGCTTTTTCTGCGCCGGAACGTGGAGGATCAATTACACAGGCATCAAAAGCAGGGCAGGAGGAAGCACAGTTTTTTACCCAGTTTTCACCGCTTAAACCATAGCTTAAATGCTGCTTTCCATTCATATTTCTTTCTGCAAAAACAACTGCATCCCGGTTATGTTCAACCATAACAACGTTGGCAAATCTTTCTGCAAGAAAAACAGAAAGTGAACCGCAGCCCGAATACATATCAAGAACATTCTCACCCGGAGGAAGAAGTTTTATCATTAAATCTACAACCTTTTCGAATACAAAAAGATTAGACTGGAAAAAGCCCCGTACATCAAACTCAATGTTTTTGCCATTCAGTACAGCAGTAACCGTATTTTCTGGCGACAAAATCGTACCGGAAAAATAGTGATTTTCTTTTATGTTTTTCAGTTTCTTAGATTTATTACCAACTTGTCTATTATTTAAGACTTTTTTACCGGAAAAATCATCAATTTTTTCAATTGTGAGCTTTTGAACAGATTTTTCACTACCAAAAACATGGCATCTTCCAGACGGACGCTTTTCTGCAGGTGTTTCAGCAAAGTACTGATTTACAGGTGATTCTGCACAAAGACATTCTTTTATCTGGACAACATTATTTCCGCTTCTTTGAGATAAACCGCCTTCATTAAGCTGGAATCTTGCACGGTAGTTATAATCAGGACCATAAACAGTTTCTATTTCACATTCAGGCTCAATCTTGTTGCTTTTATAAGCATCGTAAAGCATCTGTTTTCGTAATTCACGCTGATATTCAGGAGCAACATGCATCATATTACAGCCACCGCAAAGACCATAATATTTACAGGGCGGTGTAATTCTGTATGGAGAAGGTTCAATTATTTTTACTATTTCTGCGTTGTCATAATCATTTTTGTGTTGTACTATGTTAATTGATAAGGTTTCACCCGGCAATGAAAAAGGGATAAAAACTGTTTTAGAGTCGATTCTGGCAATTGTATTTCCGCCAAATACCGTCTTTTCTGTAGTTACAATTTCTGTATTCATACCGCTCATATACAAATCTTACCATTTTTTCTAAAAATAATACATAGAATATTGGAGGCAACTATTATGCAGATTAAGGGTTTTGCATTTAAGGCAAATGATGGTACTGAACTATGGATTAACAGATGGGCACCGGATCCTGAAGAAGATATTAAAGGAATTGTTCAACTTCATCACGGACTTGCAGAGCATTCTCTTAGGTATGATAGAATTGGCTCAATACTAGCAGAAAATGGTTATGTTTTTAATGCTTATGATATGCGTGGCCATGGAAAAACTGCTGAACTTGCCGTAGAAGCAAAAACTGGAATGTTCGGTAAACTTGCAGATAAAGACGGTTTTGCAAGAGTTGTAGAAGATTTACACGAAGTTATTGATTCCTACAAAAAAGAATATCCCGGAAAAAAGATTGTTTTACTTGGTCATTCCTTTGGTTCTTTTGTTGCTCAGGGCTATATTGAAAATTACGGAAAAGATATAGACGGTTGTGTTCTCTGCGGTACAGCAGGTCCTAGAGATGCCTTGATTTTCTTTGGAAAGATTGCAGTTTCACTTATAAAAGCAATTCGCGGCGGAAACAGTTTTGTTCCATTCCTTGATACCCTTGCTTTCGGTAACTATAACGAAAAAACAGAAAAGAAAACAAACCATGACTGGCTTTCAAGAAACGAAATGAACGTACAGATGTTCTTTTCCGACAAGTGGTGCAATATCCCGCTCACAACATCATTCTATTCAGATATGATGACCGGCCTCAGTACAATCCACAATCGCAGCAATATAGACAACATTCCAAAAGAACTTCCTCTCTACATGATTTATGGTGGTCAGGACCCTGTAGGTGATTACGGAAAAACAGTCCAGAAGCTTTACAAAATCTACTGCCGAAAGGGAATTAAAAACATCGTAATCAAAGAATATCCGGAAGACCGTCACGAAATCCTCAATGAAGTAGACAAAGAGGTGGTTGAATCAGACCTCCTTGCCTGGCTGAATGGATGTATCGGGTAACTGCTAGTTGACTATCATTCCCTAAACACAATATTATTCATTCATTGTGTTATATCGATATGGTACAGATGTAAAAGGAAATCTTGTAAAAAAAGCCGTCGTTTACACTAAGGATGAGCATCTTATTTCAAATAATAAAATCGATCCAGATGCCATCCAGATAATCAACAGGCTGAGAGATGCAGGATATACCGCTTATATTGTTGGTGGTGCAGTCAGAGATTTGATAGTAGGAAACACTCCGAAAGATTTTGATATTGTTACTGATGCAACCCCTTCAAAAATTAAAAAGATTTTCAGAAACTCAAGAATAATCGGACGCAGGTTTAGGCTTGTTCACGTTGTTTTCGGACAGAAAATATTCGAAGTAAGTACATTCCGTTCTAATGCAGACGGTTCAGTCGGTAATGATTTTGGAACAATTGAACAGGACGTTCACCGAAGAGATTTTACCCTCAATGCCCTGTATTACGACCCGATTCTTGAACAGGTAATTGATTATGTTGGCGGAATGCGTGATATAAAAAAGCACGTTCTTCGTCCTGTAATTTCAATTGATACTATTTTTGTTGAAGACCCTGTACGAATGCTGAGGGCTATAAAATATTCAGCTACGACACATGCAAAAATGTCTTTTTCTTTGCGCAGAAAAATCAGACAATCTGCAGAACTTTTAGGTCAGATATCTCCTTCAAGACTTACAGAAGAATTGCTTAAAATCATAAACAGCGGACATTCCTACGACATAATTGTAGAAGCTCTTGATACAGATTTATTCATGTATTTACAGCCTTCTGCTGCCGCAATGATTTTTGATAATCCTGAACTGGAAGAAGCTTACTTTACAAGCCTTAAAAAACTTGACGAGCTTGTAAAGTCTGATCCTTCTGTACGCCTTGGAAAGAAGCTTTTTTATCTGATTTATGATTTTGTTACAACACTTACAGACTGGAAAAAGGAAACTTCTCAGAAGTATTCTGCAAGCGAGCTTTATGCAAAAACCTGGGCTGAATGCCGTAACTTTGTACTTCCTATGAATCCGCAGAGAAGGGAGCTTGAATATGCGGTTAGGGCAGCGATGAACAGTCTGGGAGTTGCTATAAGGATTCAACCAAAAATAGCGAAAGCTGCGAAGGCTGAAGCTAAATCTTAACAAACCTTTATACAGCCTTCGCTTGCAGTTTTGCAATAAGCAAAACTGCACATTGTTACAATGCTACTTTTTGTCTTCAGGGGTAGTTTTATCGATGTGAAAGCGGGCGAGAGTTTGTTTTAAAAAGTCTAGATTCTGCTTTTTTTCAGGTTCTACGACAGGAGTTTCTACCTTTGTGATTTTGTCGATTACAATACTTACTTCTTCAATCAGAATGCCTGTAAGGGTTTCTATCTTGTCAATTATATACTGCTGAAGCTTATGAACTTTTCCTGTAAGTTGTGTGCCGAAAGGAACGTCTATTGTTACAATTATTTTATAACCGCGTGAATCTTTTTTGATGGAGATTTTTTTGATTTTAACTTCAGGGTCACATTCAGAAACACAATGAGTTACCATCTGGGTTAGTGCAGCTTCTGAAATCTCTACACGACCTTTTTTTGAAAACTCAGGCTGAACAATAGATTTTTCAATCATCTTTCCGCTGTTTTTTCTCAAATTACTGAAAATGTTTTTTTTGCTGAAAAAATCGTGCATTGAGTTTGAAAATATCTGCGGATAAGATTTTTTTACCTCGATTGATGGAACAGGAATTACGTGTTTTCCTTCTACCTGGCGAGATTTTACGGCTTTTTCTATTTCTTCCTTGGATGCTATTTCTTCAATGTGTATGATTTTTGAAGGCTGGGGAAGCTGCAATCGCATGGCAATTTTTGTTACCATCTTTTCTGAAGTTCCAAGAATAAGAAGTTTTTTTATGTGGGCTTTTTTTAATACTTTTGCGACTGAATCGCGGTGTTCCTTATCATCGAAAAGGGCAACTCGAACAGCTCCCATATAAGTTTTTTCACGTTTTGCTGAATGGCCGGCAATAATTTTTTCATCCTGAATAAGAAGTCCGTCATCAATAATGGCATCAATTCCATATTCTTCGGCGAGAAGCTTTGAATGATAACTTTTACCCGTACCGCTTTCTCCAACTAAAGCATAAACAAGGGTTGGATGGAACTTTTGGGAAATAAGCTTAAAAGGATTTTTCATATTGCACGTATAGTATAAAGCATAATTGTTGTTATCTCAACAAAATATAATATCTGGTAATAAGTAAAAAAAATTAAAAAAAACTGTTTAATGCTTCCTGAAAATCCGATGGAAGTGGAGCCTCAATTATATTTGGAAGACCGATTGGATTTTGTGGAATGATAAGGGAGAGGGCGTGGAGAAAATAGGATTTTTGAAGTGATTGAGAGGCACCGTAGGCTGTATCGCCATAGAGAGGGTAACCATTTTGCGCGGCCTGTGCGCGGATCTGGTGATGACGGCCGGTTTTTATAAAGAACTCGGCGTATGTTACTTCAATTCCGTTTAATTTTCCGTGAGCTAAAGGGGTTACCGTGGTATAAGCTTCTTTGCCATCCTCATTTTCCTCAGTTTCACTGTCTGAATAAGCAAAAGCTGTTACTGTGTGGAATGATTTGCCTGTTTTTTCATTGTCCTGTTTTATTATGCTTTTCCATTCCTGAATACATTTTAGATTACCCTGAATAATTCCAACGTATTTTTTCTGGATTGTGTGATTTTTTATATTTTCCGAAAACCATCTGGCTCCATTTAAACTCCAGGAAAAGGCGACAATTCCTGTTGTATACCGGTCAAGCCTGTGCAAGGGCCCAGGAGTAAAAGCTAAAGATAAACTTTCAGGATTTTGTTTTTTGTACAGTTCGTATAATTCTTTAGTATAAGCTTCCAGCGAAAGTACAGAGGATGATTTTCCACTGCTGTGAACAAGAACATTCTTTGGTTTGTTATAAATAATTATATTTTCATTCTTAAACAAAACCGGAACTTCAATATCACTTTTCAACACTTTTGAGGCTGCATTATTTTCATCAGTTTTTCCAGCTTCATCATCAAAAAAGAATGCTGCTATTGAGATTTTATCACCTTTATGAACCCTGTATTCCTGCGAAGCTTTTTTATCATTGACTTTGACCAGCCCCTTCCTTATAGCCTTATAAACCTCCGAAAGCGCCATCTCCGGACAAATAATGCGCACAATCTTATCCACCCGTCTGTCATCATCATTTTCCCCGGCCGTAAAAGTTCTAAAATCCATATTTTATATTATAATTACAAAAAAAGTGTATTTCTAGAGTGAATATAATAAATAGATTAAGTGTAGAAAAATACGTAGCAAAGGTTCGTATTTTGTGGAGCGTCATAAAGCATAGCGGAGCAAAATACGGTTCTTTGCGAGAGTATTTTTCTAACATTTAATTAAGGTTTTTATTCATAAATCTAGTAAAAAATCCCGTTTAATGATATAATTATAAGATAATAATAGGAATTAATGATGTTATCTAATACACGTGAACAATTAAAAATGTTTGTTACAAATCCGATTTTCCTTGCCGGTATTTTCAGCTGGTTAGGCGCTCAGTTTATAAAAACAATCATAAATCTTATTCACGGACGCATACATTCCTTTTCTGAACTTGCACAGAATTTGTTCTGGAAAACAGGAGGAATGCCATCAAGTCATTCGGCTCTTGTAGCTTCAATCTGTACAACAATAGGCTTCAGAAACGGTATTAATTCCGATTTATTTATGTTATGTCTTGTAGTTTTCTTTGTAACAATACGAGATGCTTTTGGTGTTCGTCATTCAAGCGGAATACAGGCACATAAACTGAATGAACTTGGTAAGGAGCTTGCAGAAAGTAAGGCAATTGAAAAATATAAACCAATAAAGGAAGTAGACGGTCATACACCATTACAGGTTATTCTTGGCTGTGTACTTGGTTTTTTAATCGGCCTTTCATTCTCATTGCTCATGTAGAATAATGAAATTGAAAAAAGAAAATATAAAGAAATATATGGCTTTACCGGCAGTCTTAATCATAATTGCACTGCTTGTAATTTTCAGATCCGTACCCAGCGGAAAACTTTGGAATAATTACTCGGTTCTTTACGTTCCGGCATCTGCCAATACAGGTGTCGTTTCTAATATTTTAAAGAACGCCGGTATTACAGAGTATGTAAGCCTTGAAGAACAGCACATACCGATTATGCTTTCTGAAAACTCCGTAGAAATGGCAATGCTAAAAATGGGACTTTACAGCAGTCACACAGGCAAAAATAATTCAGATGAAAGCATTACCGATTATCTTAAGTTCCGTAACAATTATTTTTATGATTCAACAGGAAAATACAAGCTTATTTACATCCCGGAAGAATACAAAAAAAACATAGATGCCTGCATTCATTTTCTTGAACACGAAAACATAGAAGCAGGATCAGACAGTTCCTATTCCTATCCCTGGCTGCTTCCGATAATTGTTTCAGTCCTCATGATAATGCTTGCTTTCTTTTCTAAAAACAAGTTTTTCTTTGTTTTTGAATGTTTAATTCCTGTTTTATACGTTTTCTGTAATCCTTTTTATTCATCTGCAGCAGCCGTAATACTTCTTTACATAGCGTTATTCTTTATTTCCAACCTGCTTGGAAGAAAGGGTGTAATAAAATATCTTTCTAAAGGGCTTATTGTTGCATTTATAATTGCGCTTTCAATTTTGAGTGCTTTTGCAGGTTCAATACTTTCCGGTGTATTTTTCATTCTTACACTTATTGCAACAGCACTGATAATTTATCTTTTCTTAGCAATAAAAGAAGCCCGCGCAAAACGATATTCCTTTAATCCTGTATTTATCCGACCTGCAAAAATGATTCAGGTATTCGGCGGAAACGGAAAAATTGTAATGCCAATAGCAACTGCAAGTATTGTTCTTGTAATACTTTACTTTACTTTTTCCAATGTTACAAACTCGGGACTTACAAAAAAATCAAAGGCAATCTTTATACCTGGAAAAGCTGAAGTACAGGCACAGGAGCTGCCACAGCTTGAAGATTTTTACAGATGGAACTGGGATGTAGTTACTTTGCCTTATAAATCTCTTAATCTGAATTATTATGATGATGAAACTGTAGTTTTTCCTGATTATGTAGTTACGGATGGAATTATTACAGAAAAAGATGATTATCTGACTTATGATGAAGGCTTTAAAACTAGTATTTTTAAAAATATAGATGACCTTGATTTTGAATCGATTGAAAAAGTAATAAAGGTTCAGGGAAGCGATTTTACATGCGGTTATGTTTCTGCCGGTTCTTATCATGTAAGTCTTTTCAGCATTATAATGATGTTTGTATGCTTTGCTATGTTACTCTTTATTTATTTTTCAACTATGATAAAACATAAAGTAATTAAACGAAAGGGAGGTAAATAATGGCTGCTTATCAGGTTGTACCAACAGAACTGAAAAAATATAAGTTTTCTGAAAATGCCTTTTTACCAAAAGTAGTTACCGTTCAATTAAAGCAGGATAAAAAGTGTAATTATCTTTGTCTTGTAAAAGCAGGTGATTTTGTTCAGGAAGGCGACGTTATAGCAATTCCAGACAGAGAAGCAGAAAGCTTTTCAAAAATCCATTCACCAATTCCCGGTAAAGTTATTGATATTGTAACAACGCTTACTCCAAGTGGCCATTATGAAAAAGCAGTTAAAATCAAACTGGAAGGTAAGTTTTCATTTACCGGTAAAAAACTCAGAAAAGCAGATTTATCCAATATCCCTGCAAAGGACCTTTTAACAAAAATTGCTGATAAGGGAATCATAAATACGTTTTTAATCTCAAAACCTGAATCTCTTTCGTGGCAAATCAATAATCTGGAAAACAGAAAAGAACGTACTTTAATTATCAGGCTTTATGATGAAGATAAGCTCAGACTTTCAGATTCGCTTTTGACAAAGTTTTATGCGGCAAAAATTATAGAAGGTGCAAAGCTTACTGCAAAAATGATTGGTACAGGGAATATTGTACTTGTAGCAGATGTAAAAACAAACGTTGATGAAATATCAGCACTTATTGAAGGACAAAAAATCTATCTTCTTAAAAACCGCATAAATCATTATCCTGCAGGATATAAAAGAGAAATTATAAGCAGCTTTAATAAAAGCCTTAAAAAGTCATGCGATTTTACAATTTCTGCAAAAGATCTTTTTACAGATTCCTACACAATGCTTAACGTAGAAAATGCTCTGGTATACGATGTTCCTTCGATTTCTACTTACGTACAGCTCACAGGAAACTGTCTTTCTGCATCCTGCTTCTTAAAGGTTAAAATCGGTTTTACCTTAAAGGAGCTTGTTACTCAGCTTGGCGGTTTTGTACACGAACCTTCAATGATTATTATAAACGGAGCAGTCTGTGGAAGCTCTGTAAACAGCATGGATGTTCCAATTACAAAAAATGTTAAATCTGTTGAGTTCATTTCAAAGAAAAACATATTTGACTATCAGATTTATAACTGCATTCATTGCGGAAACTGCCGTTTTGCCTGTCAGGTAAAAATCTCGCCTGATATTATTTATGCTTATATGAATGACAGAAAAGCTGTTCCGGAAGCATTTATAAAATCTGTTGCACTGTGTACAGAATGTGGACTCTGTAATTCAGTATGTCCTTCAAGACTTCCTCTTACACAGACAATTTCAATCTTAAAAGAAAAACTCGCAGGAGAAAAGAATGAAAAATAATTATTCAGACAGCAAAATCCTAAAAAATAAAGTTGCTCCGAATCCTTTTGTTTTTAAAACACCTTCAATTTCTTCTGTAATGATAAGGGTACTTGTACTTCTTCTTTTGCAGATTGTAATGCTTTTTATAACAAAGAGCTTCCAGGCCATAAATGTAATAATTGCAACAACAATAGGTGCTTTAGCTGCTTTTGCCTTAAGTTATCTTGTTTACCGGCGCCACCTTTACACCGGAATAGTTTCGCTTGTTCAGGGTATTCTAATTGGAATGCTTCTACCACAAACTTATCCGGTATTTACAGCCTTCTGTATTTCTTTTTTTGTAATAACTCTTTCCAGATTTGTTTTTGAAAAATGCATTACCACCTGGATTAACATTGTTGCTATAGCCGTTATAATTGCCTGGTTTATTGGTAAAAGATTTTTCCCAGATTTTCTTATTACCTCAGATATAATTGCTTTGAAAAATCCTTCTACAATTATGATTAATAACGGAGTATTCCCAGTTTACGGCTTTGATACTTTTATTACAAACTTTTTGAATAACACTCTTTTTTCCTGGCTTAAAGTAACTTTACCGGAAGGCTATATTTCTTTACTATGCGATACTCATTCAATAATCCCAGCCTTCAGGTTTAATCTGCTCACCTTGCTTGCTTCTGTAGTTTTATATGCAGATGATTATTACTCAGGAATAATTCCTTTTATCTTTATTTTTACTTATGCTCTGCTTGTAAGGATTTTATTCCCGATTCTTGTTGGTGGAGTAGTGAATCAGGGAGACGTGATACTGGCACTTAATACAAGTGGAACCTTGTTTACAGCATTCTTCCTCTTATGCTGGTTTGGCACACATCCAGTTTCGGTTAGTGGAAAGATTTTATATGGAGTTTTAGCCGGAGTGCTTGCATTTGCAATAGCCGGCTGCGGAACTTCTCCAATCGGTATGATTTATACAGTTGTTATATGCAATGTTATTAATCTTCTTATTAGAGTTGTAGAAGAAAAAAGAAATGAAGCCCTGTTATTAAAGCAGACAGTAAACTTGTAAAGGATGTATTGAAAAATGATGGATGATATTTCTTATAAAACATTTTTTAAGAATTACGGAATATTTATAGGTATAGTTGCACTTGTCCTGATGATTCTTGTTTACTTTTCTCTTGTTTCAAAAAAATCGTGGAATAACAATCTTAAGGTTTCAATTGAGAGAGTTCTTGATGATTATGATTCCAACCAGTGGACAGTAGGAAACAGCAAGCCGATTAAAAATCCTGTATGTATGAATGCTGCCTGCTATGAAGCAAGAAACAGACGTAACGGCGAACTTTATGATGCTGTAATCATAAGAAGTGCTACCTTATACGGTCCCCTTGCAGTTGTTTTTGTTTGCGACAGTGAAAATAACGTAAGCTTTATAGGTTATTCATCTTTACACGGCAGAATAAATCTTCTTTTACAGAATAATTATTCAGAAAAACAGATTGAATACTGGAAAAATAAGATTCCACAGATAATCGGAAAAACAGGTAAATAGAGAGGAGAAAATGAAAAGAAAATCTACTTATGTTTTTTTAGCCACAGCCTTGATGATGCTTGTTCTTGCTCCCGGCCGTTTTGTTTATGGCTTTGTACTTGTAGTTGAATTAAACTTTATTGTTCTTATGGGAACCTTATCTGTTTCGCTTGTAAAAAAGCTTAAACTGGATGAATTGCAGAGTGTAACAGTATTGTTTTTAATGCTGGCCGCCACAATCCTGTACAGGCAGATAATCATTCTTATGCAGCCAGAGATTGTCCTTACACTCGGCTTTTTAATTTATGTAATACCGCTTTCGTTTTATTCAATCGGTTATGTTTTTTCAGATACAGAAAAAAAGCTTTCAGAGCGTCTTAATAAGAATATGATTCAAACCCTGATTTATTCTGTTTTCGCTCTTTTATTTTTCCTTGTACGAGATATTTTTGGTTACGGAACTTTTACCTTCTTTGGTACCGGCCACCAGATTTACGAAAAAGTAATAATCAAGGCAGAAAGAACAGGACTTTTTTCAATAATTGCTTCTGTTCCGGGTGCCCTTATTTTTTCTGCAATACTTCTTTCAATTCACTCGTTCTACAGAAACAGAACAGACATTGTAAAAAAAGCGGAGGAATCTAAATGAGTCTTTTAAGTTCCTTTTTATATTATACCTGCTTTGCCAGTACAATTCTTTTTTACGGAATAGGTATAAATCAGCTAATCGATCTGAACCTTTTCAAAACAAAGACAATAACTTATATGATAAAGGTTATTATTTCGATTCTGCTTTCTACAGTTTTCTCCTGGCTGCTTACATCAATGATTCTCATACCGCTTCATATAGTTGAGCTGTTTCCGGTTGTATGCTTTTTACTCTACACCTGCGTAACAACCTTTATGGAAGCGCTCACAAGAATCACCACAAATAAATCAACCTCAGAGTTTTTGTTCAGCTATCTGATAATTCTTTTATCAGTTATGGAAAGTACTTCGCTTTTGAACACTCTTGTTATTTCGGGAAGCTGTCTTGCAGCACTTGTACTTTTGTGTCCGTTCATTTATTCATTCAAAGAAAGATCCAGAGATGATAATATTTCAAAAGAAAAATTCTACAGCAGATTCCTTCTGTTCATTGCAATTCTGATATTCATTATTTCTGTTTGGGATGTAATTTGGCTTAATCCAGAGGTAATAAAATGATTTTATACACAATACTTTTGATTTTAATCATAATTATAACAACTCTTCTGATTCTGTTTCTTTTTTACATTCTGTTTCCATCAATTAGAAAGAACTTAAAGGATGTAAAAGAAGACCCTGTAATTTCTGATATTGAAAAGGATTACATCAAGCCTGAAAGAGAAAGCTTTGTTCCTAATGAAAATAAGGCTGTTGTTCTTTGTGCCTGTGATAAAACCTTTAATTGCAAAAGGGAAATCTTTAATTCTGAGCATTCCTGCTTTCTTGTAAACTCCCTAAGCGATTCGGGTACAGACTGTAAGTTTGCCTGTATTGGTTTGGGGGATTGTGCAAAAGCGTGTCCTCAGAAGGCTATAGTTATAAAAAACAAGACAGCAGTTGTAACTTCAAGCTGTATTGGATGCGGTATTTGTGCAGAAGTTTGTCCAAAGAAAATAATAAAGCTTGTACCTAAAACTACAAAAGAGCTTGCCCTTTGTACAAATACAGAAAATGATTTAACAAGCTGTAATTCTAAACAAAAAGTAAAAAAACTTGAATGGAATGAAAAAAAGTACTTTAAAATATGGGCATATTGCTATAAAATTATAAAGCCACTATTAGAGGGCGTAAGATTTAAATAACAATTAAATAACAGTTATTATAAAAACTTAATATACAGGAGAACAGAGCGGTAGGGGGAAATTAGCTTTGGGTGGGGAACCGTATATTTAAGGATGAATCCGATATACGTTTGTTTTAGTTTAAAATCGTTTACAAATACTTTTACCGCTTTGGATGAGTTTGATAAAGCTTATCAGAGTGTATATAAGCCTTTAATAAGATTTTTATATTCAAATCAGTCTTTTTCTTTATCATTATCTTTTACAGGGCCTCAGTTACAGTATCTTAAAAAGAAAAGAAATGAGTTTATTTCAATTTTAAAAGATCTCGTTGCACGAAAACAGGTAGAAATACTTGGCGGTGGTTTTTATGCTCCGGTCCTTCCTTTGATTTATCCGGTTGACCGAACCGGTCAGATAGATTTACTTTCTGCAGAAATACGTCAGACAACAGGTAATCGTCCGCGTGGTATTTCTCTTTTTGAAGATTGCTGGGATTCATCATTAGTAAACAGCCTGCAGAGCTGCGGTATTGAATATTCATTGCTTGAAAGCAGCCTTATTCCGCCAGATAAACGTAGATTCCTGCCAATCATAATGAGTGATTTAGGAAAATCTGTAGACATTTATCCTTACTATGATAATCTTTTACCAGATGATGAAACATCACCTGAAGATTTTATTAAGAACATAATCAAGCAGGTAGAGAAGGTTGAAAAGAAAGATACATATCTCCAGTATGAACCGGAAAGAATTGTAAATATAAGTTTTAATCTCGAGCACTTTAAGTCATTGATGGAAAAGGGCTGGTTTGAAGCTTTACTGGATTATCTGAAAAACAACGAGACTAGAATCAATCTTTCTACACCTTGTATTTATGGCAAAAAGGTTTCTACAAGAATCCCATATAATATTTCTGCCGGCATAAACAGTACTATTGCAAAGTGGACAAATCAGACTGTTCAAGATGCAGAAAACAAACAGAATTATTCAGTTACTGTCAGTGATTTTATGAACTCTTATCCTCTCAGTCACAAGCTTTATAATAAAGTGATTTATATGAGCATGCTTGTGAATATGTATAAGAAAGATAAAATGCGCAAGAAAGCAGCCAGGGAAAAGCTGTGGCAGGCACAGAATGGAATTGCTTTAATATGTAATCCTAAAGGAATATTCTTTAACACAAAAGACAGACAGCTTGCCTATAAGAACCTTATGGAGGTTGAAAAAATCCTCCGTGAAAACTCCAATTTTACAGAATCTGTAAACTGTTTTGATTATAATTACGATGGTCTTGATGAATATGTTTGCCGTATGCAGAATTATTTTGCATTTATTTCACTTATGGGTGGAGCAATTCAGGAGCTTGAAGTATTAAAAAATACAGGAAATTATGCAGACAATTATTCTCGGGTTCAGGAATACGACGGTTATTCAGATGATTACGAACGCGGATTGTTTATTGACCATATTTTTACTCAAGAAGATTTTGACAAATACATTTCCGCAAAACCGGCCGGTGATGGTGTTTTCTCGAAAATACGGTATTCGGAATTAAAATATGCACAGAATCACCATGAGGTTCAGCTTTATGCCGAAGCAGTGTTTAAGCCGACAAAGCAAAAGCTTTATCTCCGCAAAAAATACATAATCAATTCAAACGGAATGATTATTCAATATATTTTGAAGAATGACAGCGACAGACCTTTTAAGGCTGTTTTTGCGGTAGAAAACAATTTTGCTCATACTAATTTTGATTCAGATAATTTAACCTATTATAATCTTGAAGTTATTGATAATGATGAAAAGCTTGTTATAGAAGCTGATAAGAGCACAGAAGCCTTAAACCGCAGCAACAAGCTTTCTAATGTAAATACAATACGTCTTACAGATTCTGAAAGCGGTATTTCCTTTGGATTTGAACCGAATGAAAACTGCAATTTCTGTTACTATCCTATGATTTTTAAACGTCCTGATTTCAACGGAGAAAACATTGTACCAGTTCATATGACATTCTTAAATACTATGTTCTGGAATGTAGAAATTGAACCTGGTATGGAAACTGAAAAAACAATTAACTTTACAATTACAACTGTAAAGAAAACAAAGGCGAAATAAAGCTTTAATCAATTACACTTATTTACACTTATTGTCTGAGCGAAACTTTTTTATTGTTCCGCAAGCTTTTTTATCAGAACTATCAGTTCATCAAGTTTTTCGTGTGTTATGAGCGGATTTAAAAGCGTAAACTTAAGGCAAACTCTTCCGTCGCTTACTGTCTGACCGATTACAATTCCGTGTTCGTGAATAAGCTTACGTCGGATTTTTTTATTTATTTCATCACACAGTTCTGCTTTTCCGTTTGAATATCTGAATACAACAGAGCTGATTTCTGGCTTGCAGACAACGGCAAAGGAATTATCGTTGTAAAGCTTTTCGTAAAGATAGGCTGCGTTTTCCATACTTGTATTTATAATCTGATTCCAGCCATCCTTTCCGCGCATCTGGAAGCTTGTCCAGACTTTTAATGCATCAAAACGGCGAGTTGTCTGGAGTGATTTATCTACAAGGTTAGTATAGCCGTCTTCTTCATCTTCTTCGCGGTTTAAGTAATCTGCGTGGATTGTAAGGGCATCAAAGGTGCTTCCGTCTTTTACAAGTACTGCGCTGCATGAAATTGGCATAACAAACATTTTATGGAAATCTACAGTGATTGAATCGCAGAGCTCTAAGCCGGCAACACGGGATTTATATTTTTGCGACATTATAACACCGCTGCCGTATGCTGCATCTGCATGGAGCCACATACCTTCTGCTGTGGTAATCTGGGCAAGCTCTTTTAAAGGGTCAATGCTTCCAAAATCAGTTGTGCCGACTGTGGCAACAATAAGGAATGGAATGTTGCCGTTTTTTTTGTCCTGGGCAATGAGGTTGCGAAGGGCAGTAAGGTCCATTTTTTTGTTTTTATCTACAGGTACTTTTACTGCGGATTTATAGCCTAAGCCCAAAATATGTGCAGATTTTTCCATGGAGAAGTGAGAAATCTCGCTGGTGTACATTCTTAGCTTAGAACATTTCTCATCTAGTCCATATTTTTTGACATCATAATGGAGCTTTTCGTTGCAGAACCAGTCGCGGGCAAGAATTATAGCTGTCTGGTTTGACTGGCTTCCGCCACTGGTGAAAACTCCGTCTGATTTTGTGCTGTCGTAACCGTAAAGGGTGCAAAGATTATGGATTGTTTCAACTTCAATTTCTGTAGCAACAGGAGACTGGTCCCAGCTGTCCATTGACTGATTAAACGTTGAAATTATTGCTTCTGCGGCAATTGTTTCTATAAGTGAAGGACCGTGAAGATGAGCCATATAATCTGTAGAAGGTGTCCTTAGGAGATTTGGCAGGATTTTTTCCTTAAGCTTTTGTAAAACGGTTTCCCAGCCGAGTCCTTTTTCAGGGAGAATTGTATTTTCGTGAATTATTTCCTTTAATTCCTGTGGAGTCAGCCCGGAATAGGCTTTATCATCACAGAAAGCTTTTGTTATTTCTTCTGTAATCTGTCCGAGGATATTTTTATACTGTTTAATATCCGCATTATTTGAGGTAAGGAAAAGATTCATTTTTTGCTCCTGGAAAGATATTCGGGTCAAGCCCGAATATGACATTTGGTCAACTTCGATGACATTTGTAAAATACGACAATGATATTTGACTAGACTGTCATTGTCGTACTTGATACGACAATCAGTAAAGGCTGTCTACTTTTATAATGCAGCGTTCATAGATATCCAGAGCTTTGTTCAAATCCTCGTAAGAAACATTAAGTGGACCAAGACAGCGCATAACTGAGCCGAAACGTCCGCCTTTTTCTACGATAAGTCCGTTTTCAAAGCATTTTTTCTGAACAAGAGCTGCAATTTCGCCGCTTGCAGGATAAGAGCCCAGCATATCTGGCTTTTCGTTTGGATTTACAAACTCTGTTCCAAACATCATGCCTTTACCGCGAATATCACCGATAATGCGAACTTTCTTTTTAAGCTCCGACATTCTCTTGTAAATGATTTCGCCTTTTTTTACAACGTCAGCAAGGAAGTCAGGCTGTGAAACCCGATTAAGAACAATTGTTCCCGCTTTCATTGCAAGCTGGTTTCCGCGGAAAGTACCCGCATGTGCACCGGCTGTCCATTTATCGAGTTTTTTATTATAGATTACGATTGAAAGAGGCTGCGAACCACCGATTGCCTTTGAAGAAAGAATAACATCCGGCACAATTCCGGCATACTCAAAGGCGAACATTTTTCCACTGCGGCCTATACCACACTGTATTTCGTCTACAATCAAAGGAATGTCAAGCTCCTGGGTTACTCGTCTTATTGTCTGCAAAAACTTTTCTGGAGCAGGTATTACTCCGCCTTCGCCCTGAATCGGTTCAATAATAACACAGGCTGGCTTTGTAATTCCGCTTTCAGGGTCTTTAAGGGTGCGCTCAAAAAATGCACAAGAGGCATCTACGCCGGCTTCTCCGCCAAGACCAAAAGGGCAGCGGTATGAATATGGATATGGGAAAAAGTGAACATCGGGCATAAGTCCGTTTACTTTTGTTTTTGCGTTTAGATTTCCGGTGCAGGCTAGGGCGCCGTGTCCCATTCCGTGGTATCCGCCCTGGAAGGCTATGACGCCTGAACGACCAGTGGCAGTTTTACAAAGCTTAATTGCTGCATCGGTTGCATCTGTACCGGAAGGACTGCAAAACTGAATCTTTGCGTTTTCCTTTAGTCCATCAGGAAGAAGTGAAAGCACTGTACTTACAAAGGTGTCTTTCACCGGGGTGGTTAAATCAAGTGTATGCAAAGGTGCATCTGAGGTGAGCATTTCCACCATTGCCTGATTAACTTCATCATCATTGTGACCAAGGGCCAAAGTTCCTGCGCCACACAAAAAATCCAGATATTTGTTTCCTTCTACGTCCTCAACCCAAGAGCCTTTAGCTTTAGCAAGCGCAAACGGGAATTTGCGTGGGTAACTCCGGGCATTAGATTCTGTGGAATCCTGTCTGGTAATGTAATACTGATTGGTGCCTTTTTCCGACATCGACGTTCTCCATTACTGCAGCGAATTCGCTGTAAAAAATTATAGTTGAAGTCCACTTTACAACAAATAAGGGTTAAGGGCAAGCGAAAAAAGAATATTACAAAAGTTAAAAAATGATTTATAATCTTATATATGAAGAAAAAGATTTTATTTTGTTTTATCCTATTCTTAAACTCTTTCCTTTTTTCTGTTACAGAAAGCACAAATAACGTTTCAGAAACAAAAATTAACGAGGATTTAGATTCTTTAAAAACCTATCTGACACAATGCTGGGTTGGTTATGACGAAGCCGTTCAGAAAGGGTTTAATATAGACAGGTGTATCAGAAAAATTAAAACAGATTATAAGCGTATTAATTTCAAACATAAACACCAAAAGAAAGATGATGTTTATAATAATGGAATTAACAATACAGCCATGACCTCTGCCATAATACGCAATTTATCTAAATATTTACCTGAAGAAAACAAAGATGAACATTTTTACATAACTGGTGAAATAAATAATGGTAGTATTTATCCTAGACTTTATCAATTTTATACAAATATATTTCTTGAGTATTTAGACGGAAAATATATTGTCTGTAAATCTGATATAAAGGAAATCCCCATTGGCAGTGTTTATACAGGGAATCTGGAAAATGTTTTACCATGGATACAAGAGGGCAAACAAATATATCGTGTTGGTATAAAACAAAAATATTATTCCGAAACAACAAAACTAAATTTTAATGGAAAAGATATTAAAGTTGAAATTACTTATATATATAACTTTAATCAAATTGAAAATCATATTGGATATTTAGATACTGATAATTCAATTTATGTTTCATTAAGTGATTGTCGTTTGGCATCTGAAGATAAAGACAAACACGAAAAATTAGAAAATGAGTTTGAGGAAGTACTAAATAAAATAAGCAATAATAATTATAAAAAGTATTTGATTTTAGATTTACGCGGAAACGGTGGTTGGTTTCCAAACTATCCTACGGAGATATTATCTTCATATTTTTATGGGAACGACAAAATAAAAGCAAGAAATTTTAATAATTTTTTAAAAGTTTTTGATTATGGGTCGATTACATTAGATTCCCTGGAAATTGCAAAAAAACAATATGAATTTGCATTGGAAAATAAAGGCTTTCCTGACATATGGGTAAATAGTGCTTTTGAACATTATCAGGAATTATTAAAAACACCAAAACGTGTTTATAATGGGTTGGAATTTTTACCTATGGGGCAATTACCACAGATAAAAACTAAAGATTACAATGGAAAAGTTATTATTCTTATGGATATACAAACTGGGTCTGCTGCTGAATATGGAATAGCTTTATCCTACTTTGAAGATAAAGATTCTGTTATTCTTATTGGAGATAAAACAAGTGGAAGAGTTGATTTTGGAGGAGTATATGATTATGTACTTCCTAATTCAAAAGTTATAATATCTTTAAGTACAATTGATTTTAGAAAAATTGCTGGACTAGCCCACAATTCTCACTGGCACGGCGATACTTTAGGTTTTTATCCAGACTATTATGCAACTGACGAAAATATACTCGATACAATAGTATATGTAACTCAAGATAAAGAACTAACTCATGTTTTGAATGGAATAGAAAAACAGTTATTGCCTTAAAGATTAAATGGAAATTAAGTCCATTTTGTGTTATATTTCAGTTATGATTTCAGCTGTGGACAAAAAAGATAAAAAGAGAGGAAGAAAGATAGGCGGGATTCTTTTTATAATCTCGTGTCTGCTAATCCTTTGTCTTTTTTATTCACTTTTGTTCAGACCACAAAAAAATATTTCCATAGAAGAAAACAGAACACTGCAAAAGGTGCCGGTATTTACAGTAAAAAGTTTTATAAATGGTCAATTCCAGAAACAGATGGAAGATTCCATTGGTGACCAGATCTTGTTTTCAATTCAAATAAAGTATGGAGTAAAACAGGTTTTTAATCATCTAACAACACAAATCGCAAAGCTTGACGGAAAAAGTAGCAGACAAAAGCTTACGTCAACAACATCATCTGAAAACAAACAGACAACTGTAATACAACCTGAAGAAGCTTTATCAGAAACAGTAATTATTCCATCAGAAACAACAAAATCATTACCAGTCGAACCTCCAGAACAACCCGACAAAAACTGCTACACCTACAAGGAAGTTGTTGCCGGCAAGCTCTACAAACTGGACGAATCCGGTTACATTGTAGAAAAGCCACACGCACCGGAAGAATATGAGTTTGAACTTTATGACCCGAAAATGCTGGAAGCTGTCACTTTTCCAAAGTACCTTTACTTTATTGAATGCTCAGAATCAGCTGACTTTAACGACTTGCAGAAATATAATGCCTTTGAATTTATAAAAGCTCATATGCCGCCAATGACTGGCTACGACAAACTAAGTTATAATTCTTTTGAGGAATATAAAAAACTTTTCTATCAAACTGACCACCACTGGAACTATTACGGCTCCTACATCGGCTACACCCAAATTATACGAATGCTCGAAGGTTCAAATATTGAAGTCCTTAAACCAGTTCGCACCCACGTTTACAACACAATCTACAACGGCTCACTTGCCCGCGACAATCTGTTGACCTGCTCAACAGAAAAGTTTACCGTTTATGAATATGATCTTCCGCCTTACAAAACCTATGTAAACGACCAGGAAAAAGAATACGGCTACCGTTCCCTTTATGTTTCCGACGAAGATTTCCCGCATAAAAAATATTCAAATCATTACGGAATGTATTACGGCGATGACTGGGCAAAGGTCGTTTACGATTTCAACCAGCCCAAAAAGGAAAATCTTTTAATACTGGGAACATCCTTTACAAACTCGGTAAATGAGCTCATAGCAAGCCACTACAACAAAACTCACGTGCTGGATTTCCGTCATTACAGAAAGCAATATGGCGAACGTATAAATGCGCAAAAATATATGGAGGAAAACAACATCTCAAAAATGGTGATAATCGGAAATATAAGCTCGCTGGGCTACAGGATAAATAAATAATAAGATATTCGGATCAAGTCCGAATATGACATTTCGTTTAAGATTAAGGATTGATATGGTTTTCAGCAGTCTGTACTTTATTTTCATTTTTCTCCCCGGTGTGACAGCTCTTTATTTTGCAGCAAAAAAAATCTGCCCGAACAAAATCATCATAAGAAACTCAATCCTTTGCCTGTGCTCACTTTTTTTCTACGCGTGGGGCGAACCCGCTTACATTTTGCTAATGCTGCTTTCAATACTTTGCAATTTCTTTTTTGCAAAAAGCCGCAGTAAGTCAGTATTCATCCTCGCAATCATCTTTAATCTGATTTTTCTTTTCGTTTTTAAGTATCTGGGATTTGCAGTAGAAAATCTGAACAAAATACTTTCTGCTCTGTCACAGCAAACCGCACAGACATCTCAAACACTACAAATAAGAATCCCTCAGCTCAAGCTGCCAATCGGAATCAGCTTTTATACCTTCCAGGCACTCTCTTACATAATTGACGTACACCGCAAAAAAGTTGAACCGCAGAAGAATCTTATTTCGCTTGCACTTTACATTTCGCTTTTTCCACAACTGATTGCAGGCCCAATCGTAAGGTATTCAGATATTGAAAAAGCTCTCGCTCAGAGAAATGATGATTTTGCCAGCCTGATAAAAGGACTCAAGGATTTTATGATTGGTCTTGGCTGTAAGGTAATTCTTGCAAACAATCTTGCCCTTGTTGCCGACCGTTTCCTGGATTCTCCATCAGATTCCTGTACCGCAATTCTATGGCTTTCCGCACTTTGTTACGCCTTTCAGATTTATTTTGATTTTGCAGGCTACAGCCGAATGGCAATTGGACTTGGTAAAATGTTCGGCTTTGATTTCCCGGAAAACTTCAATCATCCCTATTGTGCAAGCTCCATCACAGACTTATGGCGGCGCTGGCACATAACACTTTCAGGCTGGTTCCGTGATTACGTTTACATCCCGCTTGGTGGAAATAAAGTAAACATTCTAAAGCATATCCGCAACATTTTGATAACCTGGCTTTTCACTGGCTTCTGGCACGGCGCAAGCTGGAACTTTATTCTCTGGGGCTTGTATTACGCGATTCTTCTGATTTTTGAAAAATACACAGTCCTAAAACTCATAAAAAGACTGGAGCTGCTGCCCGCAGAAAACAAATCACGCAGACTGTTGATTCCGTTGAAGGTTGCCGTTCGAATTGCCGCATTATTCCTCATTCTTTTTGGCTGGATTTTGTTCCGTACCGTTGATTTGTCAAACCTTGGACTTATTCTGCAGAAAATGTTTACGTCAGATGGAATTGTACTTTCAGCTTTTGTTTCTCAAAACGCCGACACGTGCAGTAAGCTTATTTTCCTTATTCCAGCTGTTATCTGCAGCCTCCCGATTTACAAAAAGATTTTCGCCAAGTCAGACGAATCAACAACCGTACAAAACCTGGAACTTGTATGGGCATTTATTGTATTTGCAGTTTCAGTTTGTCTACTTGTAGCTTCAACATATAATCCGTTTATTTATTTCAGGTTTTAAAAAATTGTTTTAACCATAATCTTATGTTATAATTTTCATTAATGAAAAAACAAAAACAATTTTACATAATTGTATTTTCCTTTTGCCTTTTATTAGTAAGCTGTCCATTTATGGAAAAAACTTATGGTGTAAACTATTTAGCTTTTAAGTTTTCAAAAGAAGAAATAAGAATAAATGAACCTGTGGATCTTGTAATAAAGTATTGTTCTGGCGAATTGGATAAAGATGAAGTTTATATAATTCAAAAGTTGAATGATGTTGATATGCAACTTTTGGAAGGAACACTTTTGGAATGTGATGATGAAAGTGTGTTGTTTGTCGATTTTGTAAGACCTGAAAATCAAATAGAATCAGATTCAGAAGAAAATGATGATTTTGTTTGTTATTGCAAACTAAGCTTGATTTTTAAAAAAGCAGGAACTTATGATTTTTGTATAAAACGTACTGATAAGAACGATCCTGTTTTTGTTTTTAATGCTTGTATACATGAGACAATTACTGTAACAGATTAAAAATATACCATAATTTATCCTTTGTATCTTTTCTCCCTCAGTTAAATTATTTATGTTATAATATGTTTATGTCAAAGTTGAAATCTTATTTGTGTGCAATAACAGCTTTGTTTTTACTCGTTCCGCTTTTCCCCGAAACCTTCCGTTACACCGGCAGCAAAACCTACATCTACGTGGAACGCACCGATTTACGCCGCTACGACAACGGTAAGTATTCTGGACTTATGAGTCGTGAAGTAAAATCCTATATTACGCCGCAGTCGTCGGATGAAGGCTTTTTATACAACGGTAATTTCTATGTAAATCAGGACACCCGAAAAGGCGTTTCTTACGTTACAAAAGGCATTCACGAAGCAATTCCATCATCTTTTATTATGGATGATAATGGCAACCTTGAAATGCTGGAGGATTACGGGTATCCGTCGTTCAGGAGCTTTCCGTCTTTTCCGCAGAAGGATATTCAAAAAGGGCAAAGCTGGGAAGCAAAGGCTGAACGTGCAGTTGACCCGCTGAATAAAGAAGTTTTTACCCGAATGCCAATCTACATTCAGTATACGTATTTGCGTGATGAAGTTTATAATGACGAAGAAGTTTATCTTCTTTCTGCAAAATGGGCAACGCGTTACGGTATTGGAACAAAATATATTGATGAAAGCGGTGACCCCGAACTTACAGCAGCAACAGGAAATCACAATGCAACAATCTGTATAAGTAAGGCTAACGGTAAGGTTGTGGTTGTGCGTGATACAGTTGATGAAACCTTTTCCTATGCAGATGGAAACAAAGTTAATTTTAAGGGAACAATCTCTCTGTTTACTGAATATCCGCCTTCCATTGATGAAGATAAAGTTGTTCCAGAAATTGCAAAAATTGATGATGTTGACGTAGAGAAGACAGAGGCCGGCCTGTTGATGAAGCTGCAGAATCTTCAGTTTAAGCCAGACAGTTCAGAGCTTTTACCTGGCGAACAGGCAAGACTTACACAAATTGCAGAAATACTCAAAAAGTTCCCGAACTCACAGTTCCTTGTAGAAGGTCATACTGCAAGCACAGGTAATCCAAATGGCGAACAGAAGCTTTCTGTAGAACGCGCCCGTACCATTATTACCGAACTTACAAAACGTGGTCTTTCACCGGAAAAGTTCCTCTGCAAAGGCTCTGGCGGTACAAAACCTGCTGCTGATAATTCAACTCCGGAAGGCCGTGCAAAAAACCGCCGTGTAGAGATTACAATTCTTGAATGATAGTACAAAGTGATGTAAAATATTAATTTAGAGGTGAAAATATGAACGACGAACAGAAACAAGAATTATATACAGACATTTACGAGCTTTTAGATATATTCAACGAGTTTTCACCCATTAAAGAAGACGGAACCTATATTCTTGAAGCCATAAAGCCCACCGTCCACGAAATGATTGACTACACCGTTTCAGATTCAAACGAAGCAGCAGCTTTAAAAGACTGGCTGGACAAAACCGACTTCTGGACAGCACCTGCATCTACAAAGTTCCACGGCAACTTTAAATCAGGTTTAAGCCTTCATACACTTAAAGTCGTACAGCAGAGCCTCATTTTTACCCGCCCACTGCTCGAAAACTTTTTCTCCAGCCCTAATGCTCAAAAATACACAATCACTGCAGAAGACATTTTTATTGCGGCCCTTTGCCACGACTTCTGCAAAACAAACTTTTATGGCGTAGAATACAGAAACACAAAAGACATTACCGGCAACTGGATCAAGCAGCCTTTCTATAAAACTAAATCAGAAACCCGCAATCTTGGCCACGGAAACGAATCGGTACTTATTCTGCTTGAAATAATGCCTTCATTTATTAAAAAACGCTATGTACTCGAAGCAATAAGCCGACACATGGGATTTTCAGATCTTTCAGAAAGCGAATCATATAATTATTCCAATTTCCTTGATAATCCTCTTGTAATACTTTTGCAGCTTGCAGACCAGACCGCCTCTCAATGGTTTAATGCTTAAAAACTGTAGACCGGAACTACCGATAAATGAAATTAAAAAAGAGAGTTTTAATTGTAATCTTAATCATCTTCTCTCTAAAATGTTTTGCAAAAGACAGACCGAGTGTTGCCTTAGTTCTTGGCGGCGGTGGAGCTAAAGGCTTTGCAGAGCTTCCAGTTCTTGAAATGCTTGAACAGATGGATATTCCTATAGATATGATTGTCGGTACAAGCTTTGGTTCTGTTGTAGGCGGCTTGTATGCTGCAGGTTATTCAATTCCAGAAATATATTCTTTTATAAGTGATGTTGAATGGGCTCCATTGTTCAGTGATTACGAAGTTTCTCCGTATGAAAGCATTCTTGGCAGTCACAGTCTTTACAATAATATGATAAACCTTACGTTCAATCTTGATATGTCCTTAAATCTTGGAAAAGGCGTTTCAAACGGTCAGAACGTTTACCAGATGCTCAAAAAGCTGACTCTTAAATATCCTTCAAATATGGATTTTGACAACCTTTATATTCCGTTCCGTACTGTTACTACCGATATGCTCAACGGCGAAGCTGTAATTTTTGACCATGGTGATCTGGCAGAAGCTATCCGTGCGAGCATGAGTATTCCTGGTATTTTTGAACCATGCGAAATTGACGGTCATTATTATATGGACGGCGGCTTGCGCTACAATCTTCCAATAAATATTGCAAAAGAAATGGGTTATGATATTATCATCGCAATAGATATTTCCCAGCAGATTCGCGATAACCCTGATGTTTACGATTCAAACCCCGCAGTTGCAATCCTGAACACAATAACAATTGCACAGGCAACAATTACACAATCAATGCTTCAGGATGCTACAATTGTAATTTCGCCGGATATGTCTAAATTTTCAACCTTTGATTTTAAAAAGGTTGATTCAATCTACAAAGAAGGAAGAATTGCCGCAGAAAAAGCAATCGGAAAAATTGCCGCAATCAGAAAGCTTATTTATCCTGATGATTATGATGAAAACGGAATCAGAAAGTCTGAAATCAGTCAGCCAAGGAATAAAGGACAGTACCGTGGATTACCTAATTTTATTCCTACCAAACTTATAATTAATGGTGCTTACGAACAGGATGAATTATATATCAGAAACTCCTTTAATAAGATAAATGATAAAGAAATAAACACAGAAAACTTTTCTTCTTTTCTGGAGGATGTTTACCTAACCGGTAACTACAAAAGTGTGCTTCCACGAGTTTATAAACAGGATTCTGTAACAACACTTGAGCTTATCCTCATTAAAAAAGAATTAAAAGAAGCCCGCATTTCTTTAAATGCAAGCTTGAATCAGACAATCAGCTCGTCCTTTTCAACAGTAGCCAACCTTATGGCAGACATTCAGCTCAGGGGACTTACAGGAATAGGTTCGATTGTTTCGCTCAGTGCTACAACAATTACCGACCAGGGAATATCGCTTTTTTACATGCAGCCTTTTAATCCTTATGTTTTCCTTCAGATTGAAACAAATTATTTTCAGGACAGATATCCGACAATCACAAGAACTAACTTGAACAGTTCAAGTTATAAATCATTTACAAACTGGACTAATACAATTTTATTCGGTGTCCGTACAAATAATGGAAACCTTATAAAAATCGGCGGCTTTTTAAACACTACTTCTACATACTGGGGTTCCTTACTTTCTGACCAGTTTTTTATTGATTATGTAGAATCCCAAAAAGAGATTCAGGCAATTAATATGAATAGAAAACTTAATGGCCAGTGTCTCGGTTGTTTTATTGATTATTCACTCGATTTACAGGACAGACAATCTTTTGCTCATAGCGGAATGTACATAAATCTTAATGCAAAGCTTATAAGTCCTTTCAGCACAAAAGGTTTTGCAAGTCCAAGTATTCTCACTTCCGTAAACTTAAAGGGCTCAATTCCACTTGGAAACAGTGTTTCCATAAATCCGGGATTATTCTTTGGAACAGATATTCTACAGAACGGAACTAAAAACATAAGCATAATACCGACAGAATATTATTCAAATTACGACAGGGTATTTTTCCCGCAGATTTCAAATAAAACAACGTTTGGTATAAATAAAATTGCAGGAACAGTATCGTGCCAGTTTGAACCATGGGAACAGATTACAATTCTTGGCGGGGATGTTTTTCTGCGCGCAAGTTTTTCACTCGGAAAGATTACCTATAAATGGTCGGATATGATTCCTAAAACAGAAGAGGAAAGGGAAAGAAATCCTCTTTTGTGGAGTACTTCAATCGGTTCTGTTTTAAAACTTCGAGAAGGCTTTAATGTACTTGCCAGAGTTGGTTTAGGCTCAACTAACGAAAAAAAGTTTACGCCATTCTTTGCAATTGATATAGGTTCATTTGAATAAAAAAGGAGATGTAAAAATGTACACAACTTACGTAACTTATGCACTTGTTCTGGGACTCATGATTTGGGGCGGAAAGTTTGCCGGCTTCAAAAAAGACCAGTTTCACACGGATTCAACTTCGCTTGATGTAACAAAATGCCTGAGGGGGCTGGCCGCTCTTGGAGTAATTCTTCATCATATTTCGCAGGAAGGAGCTTTTCAGCGTGCAGGCGGAGGCTACGGAAAACCAGGCGAGCTTTCAATTTTTGTAAATTACGGTTTTAAGTTTGTTGCAATTTTCTTCTTCTGTTCCGGCTTTGGTCTTATTAAAAGCCTTATGACAAAGGAAAACTACCTTGACGGATTTTTGAAAAAGCGTGTTGTAAAAACAATCTTAATTCCTTTTTATGTAAATGTTTTGATGTATGGAGTCTGGCACATAATCTGCGGTGATAAGTTTCCTGTTGCACAATGGATTTGTAACTTCCTTGGTTTAACAATGATGAATACTTATGCCTGGTATCCGGTTGTACTTATTCTTCTTTATCTGGCTTTCTATTTTATCTTTAAGTATATAAAAAATGAAAAGCTTCGTTTTGTACTTATGTTCCTTGTGATTTTCCTGCAGGGCCTTTATTTCTGCTGGAACGGTCATTTTGCATGGTGGGCAGGAAAGGGTAAAAACTGGTGGATAAGGCCGGGTGCTTTACAGCAGGCAAAATGGTGGATGCAGTCAAGCACAATCTGGTTCTTTGGCGAATGGTGGGTTAATTCTTCAATTGCGTTCTTAGTAGGTATGCTTGTTGCCCAATATGAAGAAAAGATTACTGAATGGCTTCAAAAAGGCTGGTGGTGGAAAACACTTTTAGTAATTTTTCTTTATTTTGCCTTTAACGGACTTTCAATGCTTGCTCAGTGGAAGCTCGGCTACTGGTCTGAATATAGTGGAAAAGGTCCTGGCATTCTGAATAAGTTTGTATGTTATCTGTCTCAGCTGCCACAGGTTACCTTCTATGTTCTTATGATTTTTATGCTTATGATGAAGTATCACGTACAGAATCCTGTATTAAAGTTTTTCGGAAATCTTTCACTTGAAACTTATATGATGAACCTTATTGCATTGGGCGCATTCCGCTTTATCATTTACAACCAGAATCATGTACCAATTTACAAGGCAGGACACTATAATCTTGCAATTTACGAGGTAGCTGTAATTGCCGGAACAATTGCACTTGCATTTATTTATAAATATGTAAATAAGCTTGTACTTGCAATGCCTGGCTGGCTTGGTAAAAAGAAAAAGCCTGAAACTGATATTCAGTCTAACTAAAGAACTTTAATAATATTACATTTTTTTAGTAATACTGTATTGTAATAATTCTCATTTTTTAATATTATCTATATATTATTATAATCCCGAAAGTGGAGGCTAAAATTGGCTAAAGGTAGACCTTTAATCAATACAGAACGATGTAAGGGCTGTGCGCTCTGCATTGGTGTATGTCCTAAGAAAATATTAAGTATGTCAAAAGAAACAAATGGACAGGGTGTTAATTATCCTGTATGTACCGATGAAGCAAGCTGCATTGCCTGTGCTTTCTGTGCAACAATGTGCCCTGACTGCGTTATAGAAATTGAACAGGAGTAGTGTATGGGAACAAAAGTTTTAATGAAAGGAAACGAAGCAATTGGTGAAGCTGCAATCCGTGCTGGATGCCGTTTTTATTTTGCTTACCCGATTACTCCGCAGAACGAAATACCGGCTTATATGGCAAAAAGACTTCCACAGGAAAAAGGATGCTTTTTACAGGCAGAAAGTGAGCTTGCCGCTATTAATATGGTAATGGGTGCAAGTGCTGCCGGCGCAAGAGCTATGACTTCTTCATCATCACCTGGAATCTCACTCAAACAGGAAGGTCTTTCTTATCTTTCCGGTGCTCAGCTTCCAGCAGTAATTGTAAATATGATGCGCGGAGGCCCTGGACTTGGTAATATTTCTGGTGCTCAGGGTGATTATTTCCAGGCAACTCGTGGCGGTGGAAATGGTGACTATCATGTTGTAGTAATTGCTCCGGGAACTGTTCAGGAAATGGCTGACTATACAGTAAAGGCTTTTGAAATTGCTGACCGCTACAGAGTAGTCTGCATGATTCTTGGAGATGGTTATCTTGGACAGATGAGTGAACCTTGCGTCCTCCCTGATTATGTTACAGAGTTCCCTGCAAAACCATGGGCATTAACAGGCAGAACTCCAGACAGAGATAATAATATTGCATTGTCTCTCAGACTTAATGGCGATGATTACGATTTGAATAAACATACCAAAGAGCTTTTTGAAAATTACGAAAAGATTCAGGCAAACGAAACAATCAGTGAAACCTTTATGTGCGATGATGCTGATGTTGTTCTTACTGCTTACGGAACTGCAGCACGTGTCTGCAAAAAGGCTGTAAAAATGCTTCGTGAACAGGGTGTAAAAGCCGGACTTTTCAGACCTGTAACTTTGTGGCCATTCCCTCAGAAAGAACTGGAAGCCGCCTGTGCAAAAGCTAAGAAAATCCTTACAGTAGAAATGTCTATGGGCCAGATGGTTCAGGATGTTAAGCTTTACAGCGGACATAAGGTTAGTGATGTTGATTTCTATGGAGAACCGGGGGGAATTATTCCAAAAGTCGATGCAATTATTGAGAAGGTAAAGAGCTATGTCTAAAAAATATTCATTCCCTAAATCAATGAAAGATGTAAAGACTCACTACTGTGCCGGCTGTGGACACGGAATTGTTCACAAGCTTATTGCACAGGTAATTGATGAGCTTGATATTCAGAGCGACGTACTTCTTGTTGCTCCTGTTGGATGTGCAGTTTATGCCTACAATTATATAAACGTAGATTCCTGCGAGGCTGCTCACGGTAGAGCTCCTGCTGTTGCAACCGGTCTTAAACGCGTTCACCCGGATAAAATAGTAATCAGTTATCAGGGTGACGGCGACTTGCTTGCAATCGGTACAGGAGAAACAGTTCACGCTGCAAACAGAGGTGAAAACATCACCGTAATCTTTATAAACAATGCAATTTACGGAATGACTGGTGGACAGATGGCACCAACTTCACTTGTTGGTCAGGTAACAAAAACAACACCTTATGGCCGCGACGCAAACGATGTTGGTTATCCAATCCGAGCCTGTGAGATTCTTAATACACTTGTTGAACCAAAATACATTGAACGCTGTGCAGTTTACGACGTTCAGCACATAAACAAAACAAAGGCTGCAATTAAAAAGGCACTCACTTATCAGAAGGAAGGCAAGGGCTACAGCTTTGTTGAGATTCTTTCCATGTGTCCTACAAACTGGGGTGTTAATCCTGTTGCCGCTGCTCAGTGGGTTAAAGATGCAATGGAACCTTATTATCCGCTTGGTGTATTCCGCGATGTTCCAGCCGGCAATATTCCTGAAGCTGCTGCACCAAAAGCCGGAGTAGTAGGAAACGCTGCAACAGCTTCTGCAGGAGGTGCAAAATGACAACCGAAATAATTTTTGCCGGATTTGGCGGGCAGGGCGTTATTCTTGCAGGAAAGATTCTTACTCTTGCAGGAATGAGCGAAGATAAGTTTGTATCACACATTCCATCTTATGGTGCAGAAATGCGTGGCGGTACTGCAAACTGTTCTGTAATTGTGAGTGATGAAGAAGTTGCTTCTCCTGTAATTGAAAATCCTGATGTAGTAGTTGCCTTGAATAAGCCTAGTATGACAAAGTTTGAACCTCTTTTGAAAAAAGGCGGACTTTTAATTTACAATTCAAGCCTTATCGACATTACTCCGGCACGCAAAGATATCCGCACACTTGCTTTACCATGTAATGAACTTGCTGCAGAAACTAACAATCCGCGCGGTGCAAACATGGTTGTACTTGGATGTCTTGCAAAGGTAATTCCGGGAATGATAAGCGGACCAAAGCCTTTTGAATATGCGCTTGACGAAGCAATTTCTGAAAGAAACAAAAAGTTCAATCCCATAAATATTGCTACAATCGAAGCTGCTTTTAATAGAGATTACGAAATAAAAGGATAAATATATGAGTGAGAAAAATAAAATTGGTGCAAAGGTAAAGCTTGTACGCGAAAACCGCAAGCTTTCAATTGAAGATGTTTCGGAACGCACGAACCTGAGCGTTGAACAGATTGCAAGCATTGAAGACGGAAGTCTTGTTCCAAACCTTACACCTCTTATTAAAATTGCACGTGTACTTGGTGTTCGCCTTGGTACTTTTATGGATGATGATGAAAATCTTGGACCAGTTGTTGCAAGAGCTGCCGATAAAAAGGAAGTTACACGCTTTAGTGACCGCGGAAATGCAGTTAATTCTGACCTTGATTTTTACACACTTGCTCAGAACAAAGCTGGTCGCCACATGGATCCATTTATTATTGATATTTTCCCAAGCTCTGAAGAAGAAATAAAACTTTCTACTCACGAGGGGGAAGAGTTTATTTATGTACTCGAAGGTGAAGTAGAAATCAAATATGGTAAAGACACTTACGAGTTAAAGCCAGGTGATTCAATTTATTATGAATCAATTGTTGCTCACCACGTTCACAGCCACGGTGAAGCTCCTGCGAAAATACTTGCTGTTATATATACGCCTGCATGATTTTTCCAGTGGCCTTACACACCTTACACATGGATGACAAAGAATATTACAGCCTGATGAATCGTTCATCATCCTGGGCGCTTCAGCAGGCTCTTAAAAAGAAAAACGATTCCGCAAAGAAAACCGGGAATCCATCACAAAACACAGGATTGCCGGACAATGCACAGACTTATACATCCCTTGAATTACGACAGGGAAGTGCAGATGCAGAAATGCTGATGGAAAAGAAAGAAAACTAAAACTTACCGTAATTTTTTACAGCTTCATCAACAGTCATTTTTCCTGTAAATACTTTATAGGCTGCCCATCTTAACTGGGTGTAAGTATTATCTAAAAGGCCAATTTCCAGCTGATAAAGATGTTCTGATTTTCCAATAGGCGCATAAACATCATCAAAAGAATAATCTGTTGAACAAGTTATAAGTCCTTTTACTTTTGCAATATTATTAAGCTCTTCTGTGCGTAAAAGGAAACGAATAAACTCATTTGCCATTTCCAGATTCTTACTGTTTTTGTTTACAGAAAACTCTATTGACGGAACTTCAAGTACAGCTCCTCCTTTTTCCATAACAGGAACTGCATAAAAACGGTACTTAAAAGGATTATTTGTAAAGGCTTCTGATAAAGACTCACGTTTTTTTGTACCTGAAACAACATCAGAAGAAGCAAGCATCATAGGAACATCGCCTTCAAAAAATCGCATTATAACTGCAGAATAATTGTCTTTTATTTTGCTGCATTCCTCTTTATCAATAAAATCATATTTATTAAAGTCTTCAATCCATTCAAGCACCGGTCTCATATATTCTCCGGCTTCAGGTTCAAGCGCATTCAATTTTTCTATTGCATCCCTGTTCTCCATAACTTCTTTTGTAAAATATGGATAAAGCAAAGAAGACATAATTGAAGTTTCAGCATTGTGCGACATAATAGGACTTTTATAACCGGCATCCTTAAGCTTCTGGCAGACAGTAATTAATTGTTTATAATTCGATGGTATTTCGATTCCTTCTTTTTTGAATATATCCTCATTTACAAGCATACCGCTGGCAGAACAAAAAACCGGTACCATTGGAATTGAACCGTCCGACATTTGATATAAAAGCTTCTGGTTTATTGATGAAAGATTTTGACTGGAAAGATTTTCTGCGTAATCAAAAAGTGGATTGTAATTTGATTTATCAAGCATCCATGGGAAAGTCATGAATATATCAGGAGGATTTGTACCGGCAAGAGATGTAGAAATTGATTTTTTATAATTATCTAAATAAGTATAAATAAGGTCTACATTCGGATAAAAATCATTAAAACGGTCAAACTCAGCTTCCAGTGCTTCGAAGTTTTTATAATTTCCTGCAATTTCAATTTCACATTTTGTCTGAGTATCTAATTGAGGACTGAATACGGTTTCCTCATTTTTCTTTTTGCAGGAAAAAAAAGATGATATAATGCAGATTACGATTAATCCCAATAGGGTTGATTTAAATAATTTATTTTTCATAATCTTCCTTCTTTGCAAAATCTGGTTTTGCTTGATTTATTTTTCTAAGTTCACGAATAACATTGTTTATATCTATTGGTTTTGCAATATGTCCGTTCATTCCAGCTTCAAAGCATTCAGCTACATTTTCAGAAAAAGCATCTGCTGTCATTGCTATAATAGGTATACCGGCTGCATACGGATTTTCCAGCTTTCTGATTTCACGTGTTGCTTCAAGTCCATTCATTACCGGCATCTGAATATCCATAAACACAACATCATAATCTGTAGGCTGAATATTGCGAAGCATATCAACTGCAATTTTACCGTTTTCTGCACGCCGACTATGAATGCCATACATTTCAAGCAGGGTAGAAATAACTTCCCAGTTTACATCCATATCTTCTACAACAAGAATATTCATATCAGCTAAATCAGAATTATTTTCTTCCTGAGTTATTATATTTTCTTCAAGTCCCAAAACTTCGCTGATTTTTTTGAACAGAGAAGAGCGGAAAAGTGGTTTTGAAATAAAGCCGTTTACGCCAGCCTGTTTAGCATCGTCTTCAATCTGAGTCCAGTCGTAAGCAGAAACTAACAATATTGATATGTCATCACCTGCAATTTCACGAATCTTTTTTGTAAGTTCAACACCGCTCATGCCGGGCATTTTCCAGTCAAGAATAATAACATCATAAGATTTTTGGGCCTGTTTTTTAGCAAGAAGCTTTGTAAGAGCTGTTTCGCCTGATTCAGCAACTTCTGCATTAGCTCCAAGTGCTGTGAGAGTATTGCAGGCAGTTTCCAAAAGCACTTCATCATCATCAATAACCAGAACTTCAATTGGTGGAAGCTTGTGTTCGGCTTCCGATTTTGATGAGAGTTCAAGATCAAGTGTTACCGTAAATGTTGTTCCAAGGCCTTCTGTACTTTTACATTCAATTGTACCGCCCATCATATCAACCATTTTTTTTGTGATTGCAAGCCCAAGTCCTGTTCCCTGAATTGAATTAATACGACTGTCTGTCTGACGAATAAAAGGCTCATACATAATATCCATAAAACTTTGCGACATTCCAATTCCTGTGTCTGCAACCTTATAAATAAGCTTAATATGATTTTCTTTTTGGCTTGCTTCTTCGCATAAATCAACATAAACCTGTTTATTTTCTGGTGTATACTTTAAAGCATTGGAAAGAATATTAATAAAAATCTGATTTATTCGAAGCTGGTCTGCATAAAGATACTCATAATTTATATTTTTGCTTCTGAATCTGAAATCAATATTTTTTTGGCGGACCATGGGTTGAGAGATATTTACAAGATTTTCGGCAGAATCAACAATAGAAAAAATAACTGGTGAAAGACTTAAGTTTCCTCGTTCAACTTTAGAAATATCCAGAATATCGTTTATAAGTGTTAAGAGATGATTGCTTGCAAGCTTAATTTTCCTGAGGTTATCTGAAACAGCCTGTGAATCCTGGACATTTTTTTCTGCAATAGTTGTAAGGCCTATAATTGCATTCATTGGTGTTCGAATATCATGAGACATTGTAGAAAGGAAATCTGTTTTAGCTTTGTTTGCAGCCTCTGCAGCAGAAGCGGATGCGGCAAGACTCCTGTTGTAATGCATAATTACTACAAGGTCAAAGTTTAAAAGAATAATCAAACATATAGAAACAACAATAACTAAAAGCCAGTCTATATTATTTTTAGTTATGTCTGTCATAGGAATATAGGTGATTAAAGTCCAGTCAAAGGAAGTATTAATGGGTACATGAACTATAAGACAGCTTTCTGCCTTTGAGTTCTGCATTGTAAACATACCGGTTTCGTGAATCTTTTCTTTTAGGTTGGCAAAATCATCTTTATTAATCTGATTATAAGATTTGTAAAACTCAAAAAAATTAGAGTTTTTAAAGGATTTTCCTTTTATGATATAATTTCCATCTCTATCAATTATGGAAATCTGTGCATCGACGTATTTTTCTGACGGGAATACCCATTTACTTGCAAGTACATCTATAGGAATTACCCTCATAAGTACTGCGCGTTCTGTTTTTGCAGTCTTACTTTTACTTGTACTAATTTCGCTTGCGGAGGCTTCTGCATCATCTTCATCATCAACTCTAAGCTCAAGAAGGTCACAGAAGGCAATTGACTGAACTCCATTCATTGGATTTGTATAGGAACGGGTTACGCGTACCTGATCCTGTTTTCCAAGCAGTTCGTTCAGGGAAGAAAAAATGTCTATTTCTTTATAAGAAACCTTGAACTCATCGGGATTATTGATTTTTGGTTTATTGGAATAGCCTGTTAATGAATCAAGCTCTATTATGTGTGCAGAAATATTTTGAATACGCTGGGCAACTTTTAAATAAGACATTGCCTCTGTCATATTCATTTTGCGGCTGTTGATGCATGCTGCCCAGGAATCGCAAAGGCGTTGTTCTCCTTCAAGATAATTTGTGGTTACCTGTTCCATACCGATTGACATTGTCATGAAGTTATCAGTGTTATAGGCTATAATCGAAGTACTTTGCTTTCTGGTATAAAAAAGAACGAAGAAAATTGTAAAAAGTACAATTAAAAAATTAATGATTATAATCAGTTTTTTTTTCATAATTTATGCTTTCCATTATTTTGTAATTATACAAACTTCGACATTTCTGAAGGTGGAATAGGTTTAGAAAAATAATAGCCTTGAATTATGTCGCAGCCGGCATCCTTTAAAAGCTTGAGCTGGTCTTCTGTTTCAACACCTTCTGCAACAACAGGAACTTCAAGGTATTTTGCAATATCAAGTACAAGCTCTACAAGGCGCATTGCTTTATTTCCAGGCTGAATGTTTCTGATAAAGGCTTTATCCATTTTAATTACATCAATAGGCATATCTGTAAGCATATTCAGAGAAGAGTAGCCGGAACCAAAATCATCCATTTCAATTTTATGGCCAAGCTGTCGCATTTTGTTAACAACTTCAATAATTTTATCATGGTTATCGGTATAAGCAGATTCAGTAATTTCAAGATGATATTCTGAAGGAAGCAGATTATTTTCTTTTACAATTCGGGCAATAAAATCCGGAGTTTCAGGTGCATTAATATCAACACGAGAAACATTTACGGAAACAGGAATTGTAACTCCAAGCTCTTCCTTCCAGCATCTGATTTGCTTAGCACTTTCTTCCCAAACATATTGGTCAAGAATTGTTACAAGGCCGTTTTCTTCAAAAAGTGGAATAAATAAATCAGGGCGGACAAATCCAAGCTTTGGGTGTTCCCATCTTACAAGAGCTTCTGCACTGCAAAGAACAGGTTTTTCGCCAGTAATATTAAACTTTGGCTGATAGTTTACTTTAAACTGTTTCTGCTGAATTGCTGCTTCAAAATCTTCAAGAAGATGGGCTGCAAAAACCTCTTTATCTGCCATTTCGTCGCTGTATACAATAAAATCTCCACCTTTTTTTCCTCTAAGCTGATTACAGGCCTGAAGTGCTCTATCAAATCTCTGAACTATAGGAAGTGAGCGGGAAGTATCTGTATAAACACCAACACGAAGACGTAATTCTGTAGTTTTAAGTAAATCAGAAAGCTTTTCATTTATTGTTTCAATTAGCTTTTGATAGTTTTCAGCGTGAGGCATATAAACATAAAAAGTGTCTGCATCATAACGGCAGGCAATTCCTCCAGAAGAAAGAATAACACTGCGTATACCATCAGCAATTGCAATAAGAACTTTATCTCCAAATCTACGGCCTTTTAACTCATTCAAAAGATGGAAGCGGGTAAAATTAATTACAAGTGCATCCATAATAAGCTCAGGATTTCTTTCGTCATATTGCAGAGCATATTCCATAAAAAAGTCCGGGCTATAAAGATCTGTAAGTTTATCAAACTCGGTAGCCTTAATAAGACGGGAGTTTTCAAAAAGCTGTATGGCGTGTGAGACTCTTGCAAGAATAACTTCAGGTAAATCGTAAGGCTTGGTAAGAAAATCTGCGGCTCCCAGTTCAAGACTATGTATTTCTGCTGATTTTTCTGAGGTAAGAACAATTACCGGTATTTTTGAAAGAAAGCCTTTAGTTTTCATGGTTTCCAAAACATCAAAACCAGAAAGACCAGGCATTAATATATCTAAGAGTACAAGTGAAATAAGATTTCCTTTTTTTTCTATTATTTCAAGGGCTTCTTCACCGTTATTTGCATAAATGATTTTATATGAAGCTTCAAGAATTGAACCAAGCAGTTCTCTGTTTACAGCTTCATCATCAACAACCAGAATATTCTGTTCAAAAAGATTTTTTCGTTCTTTCATAGTAAAATTATATAACGATTATTGGAAAAATGCACTTTAAAAGTGAAAGATAATAGTTGATAAACTTTAATTATATTAAATATCTTTATAAATAATAAAGAAACCTATTGATATTTTAAGTTATTTTATTTAAACTTACTATATGATTGAATTAACTTTATCCCAATTATTAAGACAAAAAACACAGGAAAATCCCAGCCAGGAGTTTATGGTTTATGCAGACCGCGATTTACGCTTTACTTATGCACAGTTTGACAAGCGTGTTGATGATTTGGCTTGCGGTCTATATGCAATTGGTGTTCGAAAGGGTGATAACGTAGGAATCTGGGCTACCAACGTTCCTGACTGGCTTACTTATATGTTTGCGTGTGCACGTCTTGGTGCGGTAGCAGTTACTGTAAATACAAGCTACAAATTACACGAGCTTGAATATCTTGTAAAACAAGCAGATTTAACAACTTTGTGTCTCTGTGACGGTATAAAGGATTCAAATTATGTTGCAATGATTAAAGAGCTTGTTCCGGAAATTGATGAATATGAACGCGGCTGTCTTAAATCTAAGCGTTTCCCATGCCTGCGGAATGTAGTATTTATGGGACCGGAAAAGTTCCGTGGCCTTTATTCTACACCAGAGCTTTTATTACTTGGCCAGCACGTTGACATTGAAATAATCCACAAAATAGAAAGCGAAGTTACCCAGCATGATGTTGTAAACATGCAGTATACATCCGGTACAACAGGCTTCCCAAAGGGTGTTATGCTTACAAGCCGAAACATTATCAACGACGGATTTATTATTGGTGAACGAATGCGTTACACTGCCGCAGACCGACTTTGCCTTTTAGTGCCACTTTTCCATTGCTTTGGAATTGTTCTTGGAGTTATGGCAGTTCTTACACATGGTGCAACTCATGTTTTACTGGAAAGCTTTGATCCTCTTGTTGCACTTGCTTCAATTCAAAAGGAAAAATGTACTTCTCTTTATGGTGTACCGACAATGTTTATTTCAGAGTTGAATCACCCAATGTTCAGCATGTTTGATATGTCTTCTCTGCGAACCGGTATTATGGCTGGTTCAGGCGTTCCTGTAGAGCTGATGAAAACTGTTATTGAAAAAATGCACATGCCGGAAATCACTTCTGTTTATGGTTTAACGGAATCAAGCCCTGGAATGACTCAGAGTCACTGGAATGATAGTGTAGAAGTAAAGGCAACAACTGTTGGCGATGCCTTTGAAGGAATTGACGTAAAGGTTTTAGATCCGGAAACTGGCAAGGAATGTCCTGTTGGAGTGCAGGGTGAAATGTGCTGTAAGGGCTGGAATGTTATGAAGGGCTATTACAAAATGCCTGAAGCTACCGCAGAAACAATCGATAAAAACGGTTACCTTCATTCCGGTGACCTTGGTGTAAAAGACGAAAACGGTAACTTCCGCATCACAGGTCGAATTAAAGATATGATTATCCGTGGTGGTGAAAATATTTATCCTCGTGAAATAGAAGAGTTCCTTATTCAAATGCCAGAAATTAAAGACATTCAGGTAGCCGCTGTAAAATCTGAGCGCTATGGCGAAATTACCGGTGCCTTTATCATTCTGCACGAAGGACAAAAACTTACAGAACAGGATGTAATTGAGTTCTGCCGCGACAAGCTTTCTAAGTTTAAGTGGCCTCAGCTCATTATGTTTATGGACGAGTTCCCAATGACTGGTTCAGGTAAGATTCAGAAGTTCAAGCTTACAGAAATCGGAACTAAGTATAGACGCGAAGTGCTGAAGGTAGAAGACTAAGCTAAAACAGCCTAAGACTTTTACGATTCCAAAACCTCAAAGCTTCTTCTCAAAATATTTCCGTTGTTATCGGTAATGGTAAGGATATGTCTGCCTGGCTCCAGATTTAATGAAACCTCATGCTTTTTTTCTGTAAGATCAATGTATTGTCCGTCTATATCCCAGTAAATAATTGTTTCTGAAGAACGGGCTGCAGCCTGCATTACAATTTCGCCCTGGCGTCCATCAAGTTCAATTGGAATGATGATTTTGGCCCCAGGTTCAGGAAAAACTATGCTTATATTGTCTTTTGTTTCGGAAGTATGCCATGGGACAAAATCTGGTAAAGTAATATACGAATAATTATTATTTTTGTACCAGTATTCAAGATTTGGCGGAAGTACAAAGCACTTTTTGATTTTCGGCACCATTCCATTGTAGATACCAGCTTGTTCTCCCATAAGGTCTTCTGCGGTGGCACGGTACTTTTCGTCCGGGGTAAACGAAACGGTTGTACAGTAAGGACAAAGTTCAGGAGCTACAGCATCCTTAGACCTGAATATTGTTTTTGTTTCCGTACAGTTAGGACCAGCTGCATAACCGGAATGAGCGCAAACTGTTTGAAAAACCATTTTTTGGTAAGGAATCTGTGGCCATGTAGTTTGCGGCAGTGATGAAAATACATCGAATAAAATTGGGGCCGCAGTTGAAACGCTTTTTAAATCCGGGTTACCTTTTCCAGATGCATTTCCCGCCCAGATTGCAACCGTAAACTCAGGTGTAGTTCCTATTGCCCACGCATCGCGGTTACCGTTTGAAGTACCGGTTTTCCAGGCAATCTGCTTTGAGTTTAAATACTTCTGCCAGTTTGCTTCATCATCAGGACGTATTCCGGTAGAAAGAACATCAATTGTAATCCATGCACTTCCTGTAGAAAAAGGAGAACTCACAGGCAAATCCTGCGCTTTATTCATTAAGTTTGCGTATGCCACAGCCGCTTCCGTCATTTTAATTTCGCCGCCGCCAAGAATAAGAGGCAAGCCGTATTCATCAGAAGTGCGTGTAAAAGTTGTAAAACCACATTTGCGTAGAATATCTAAAAACCTATTTATGCCGTATTTTCTAAGCTCCCTGATTGCAGGAATATTAAGAGAGCGGGTTAGAGCTTCGGAAGCAGGAACAACTCCGCTGTACTTTGGAATATTATTATCTGGATTATAGTTTCCAATTCGTGTAGGTACATCAATTACAAGCTGGTCTGGAAGAAGTTCTCCTGCATCAAGCATTGCCGCAAAAAGAAAAGGCTTTAACAGACTGCCCGAGCTTCTTTTTGATTGAATTATATCAACAGCATACGAATCCATATTTCTTCCGTCAGCACCCGTATTTCCGCAGTAAGCAAGTATTTCTAAAGATTTAGTATCCAGAACTAAAGCGGCAGCGTTATTTATACCTTTATTGCTTAATTCCCTGGACCAGTTTTCAAGTATACGGGAAGTATTTTTTTGAACAGCGTAATCTATTTTTGTATAAAACTTTGTTGCATTTTTATTATTCTTCCGTTTTAAAAACTCCAGATAATGTGAAGCCATACCGGGAAGTGGATATGGCTTTTCGGGAAGCTTTTCTTGCAGCGAAAGTTCATAAGTCGTTTTGTCTATGATTTCCTTTTCATAAAGTTTATGCAAAAGGCTGTCCCTTTTTTCAAGAAGGATTATTGAATTAGCTCCCGGATAAACAAGTGCCGGCTGGTTTGGTAATACAGCAAGCGTTGCCGATTCTGCCCAGGAAAGCTCCTGAGGGGACCTGTTAAAATATCTCCATGAAGCAGCTTCAAGTCCGACTACATTTCCACCAAAGGGAGCATAAGTACAATACAGCTCAAGAATCTTTTTTTTCGAAAACCGCAGTTCAAAAATTACAGCCAGAAAAGCTTCTTTAATTTTCTGTGTATATGTACGCTCAGGATTACCAGACAAAAGCCTTATTGTCTGCATAGTAATTGTTGAACCACCCGAAACAATTCTGTTTTGCTGAATATTCTGCTTTACAGCTCTTCCAATAGAAATTAAATCAATTCCAAAATGATAGCGGAAACGTTTATCTTCATATAAGATGATGCAGTCCTTAAACTTTTGAGGAACTTCTCCGGGCTCAAATCGCCACTGTTCGTCAGAAGCCACCTGAGCTCCTAAAAGCATTCCATCCTTATCATAAACTGCATAGGAATAATCACGCGATTTTTTAAGAAGAAGAGAAGGTAGTAAAAAGACCAAGACAATAAAAATCACAAGCAAGCAGAGAAAGATAATTCTTACTGCTGCTTTTTTGTGATTATCATTTTTTTGCAATCCAAACTTTTTCATTGCTTAATTCAGCATATTTACCTTAAAGCCAGGAGAAACTGCTTTTATTGAATCGTCATACATTGCCTGTACATAAATTGCAGGAACTATAAAGTTTCCGCTGTATGCAGCACTTGCCCTAAAGTAAAAGTCAGTAGTTGAACCATTAGACAAATCAAAATATGTATAGATTAAATCATCCCTTATATCCTGGTAAGTATAATTTGAAGCTTTATAGCTTGAATTACTTAGTCTTTCATTTGCATATTCAAAACAGGTTCCTGTAGGAGTAGTAAGTACAAGATTCTTAAGGTCTTTTCTGCTGTTGTTCTTAACGCGTACTTTTATAGTTATTTCATCCGTAGGCTTAATATTTTTGAGTGAATCAAGACGATCAATAATCAATTCAATTCCACTGGCTTCCACACGTTCAGTTCCTGCTTCTGAAATACCGGAACAAATCAGAGTTCCATAAAGCGTAATATCCCCATTGTTCTTAATTGTTACATCCTGCAAAGGACTATCGAAATTACTATTAAGCTCTTCGGTAATTACGCACTCAGTAAATGTTCCTGATTTTTCTTCAACTGCATTAGAAATTGTATATTTTGCAGCAGCTGATTTTTTGCTTGAATAATATGGCAGCAGAGAGAAGAGAGACCACGAAGTTTCCTGTGTATTGAGCCATCTGTCAGAAGCAAGAATATCAGCAATTTCTTTGGCAAGAGTATCAGCAGCTCCAGAGCCTGTTTTATTACCATCATTTATCTGACTGACAGTAAACAGATACATAGCTTTTTCCCTTATGGAAGAACCAAAATCATTACCCATACTTCTATACGGTGAAACTGCAGTTTTTACTCCATCCAGAAGCTGCTGAGCAGTATCTTTTCTTCCTGCAAGTGCATAAGCCGAAGCTAAAAGCATTCTTGAATCATTATTAAGCCCGCCCTGAGAAAGAAGCCTGTTCATTGCACCAATATCTGCTTTACCGGCAAGCGCAATTACAAACAGTCTGTATGCCTGAATAGAGTCTGGTTCATCATTGTTTGAATACTTCCATTGTGCAGCAGAGTTAGTAAGCCAGTCGAGTGCAGGATTATAAACTGCATCCGGTACAGTATAACCAAGCTTTTTAGCTTCTGTCATAAAATGAACGGCATAACAGGTTCCCCAGGCATGAGGTGTTGTATTACCAGGCCAATAGCCCATAGCACCCACAGAAGTCTGGTATGTTGGATAGCGTTCAAATACAGACATAATATTTGATTTTATTTCATTTATTCTGTCTGGAGAAAGCTTTGTAAAATCTGGAATATAAAGCTGAGGGAAACCGCCTGAAGTAATCTGTTCAATACAGCCGTGAGGATATTGAACAAGGTATTCCAGTCGTGAAGAGAAATCAATCTGATTTATTGTTGAAAGCTCAACCTTCAATGATTCACTTCCTTTTTCTACAATCGAAAGTACAGCAGTAGAGGTTTCTTCACCAGGTTTTACAACAAAGTAATTTTTATAAGTAACAGGCGAACCTCTTGATTTAATTTCTATAGGGATTGAAGACTGTGTTTTATTTGTTCCGTCTTCGGCTATAGTTTCAAACTTAGCCAGACCGGCCTTATTTGTATCAACGCGGAAGTTTACAACAACATTTCCTAAAGCAGGAACATTAACTTCTTCTGTTTTTGAATAATCAATTGCGCCGCTTGCCGTAAGCTGAATCTTTACATTCTTTGAAGCTTCGTCACCATTAAATACTGTTACAGGTACCTGAATTGTTTCGTTAGTTCCGAGAGTTCTTGGAAGAGCAGGCTGAACCATAAGTGAAGATTTTACAGGCACAGTTTTTTCTGCCATTCCGTAAGCTCCATTATTACCGGCAACTACAATTGCACGTACAGCACCAACGTAATAAGGCATGTCAAACTCTGTAGTTCGTTTTTCGCCAGCTCCAAGAGTAAATGGACCAAAATATCTTACAACAGGTGTAAATCTGTTTTCATTATTTTTAGAAGCATCAATTACATCTTCCGAACCACCAATTGCAAGCAGAGTTTCAAGCTTACCGCTGTAGGCATTTATTACGTATCTGTAAATATCCCAGTTTTCAAGCTCAGAAGCTTCTTTTTTGTAGAACTGTGAACGTAAATCTGGGGCATGGAAGTTTGTAAGACCAAGAAGTCCTTCATCTACAACTGCAAGAGTATAGGTCATTGGTTTTCCTGATTTTTCAGATACAGTGAATGCTGCTTTTTTATTCGGCTCCATTTTTTCTGCAGCTGTAATTACAGGAGCAAGCGTTGTAGCAGGATTATCTACCATCACAGAAATAAGTCCGTAAAGCCTTATTGGAAGACTGTTTGCGGTCTGCATGTGCGGCTGAACAAGAGAAAGATGAACATAAATGTTTGGAGCCATATCTGCAGTAATAGGAATCTTATATTCGTTTGTACCTTCTTTTGTATCTATGCGGATAGATTTAATTATTTTTCCGCTCTTTTCCAGGTTGATATATGCAGAAGCCTGTGAATTGGAATTAAAGGTAATGCTTGCTGTATCACCAGGAGTGTACATTTTCTTATCGGCTGTAAGAGGAAGCATGGCGGCACTGCCAGTACCACCTTCCTGTGCACGTCCAGCCCAGCCAGGCCAGTCAATGTAAACAATTTTAGAAGCAGTATGTCCCCAGGAACCGTCACTTACTTCTACTAAATAACGGCCCCAATCAGGATATTTTACCTTAAAGGTGAACGAGCCTTTACCATTATTTATATCAACAGAACCGGAAGAAATCTTACTGTAATAGCGTGAAGAAACATGAGTAGCTTTTGTATAAGCATCTTTTTCCCACCACCATTTCCATTCAATCTTATAAACCGCATAATTAAGTGTTGCAGTAGATACAGGCTTTCCATCATCCGTAAGAAGAACTACATCAGCAGTATGGTCTATATCTGTAAGAAGCATATTTCTTGCAGCATCGCCCTTTGGAAGCTTAATTCCTGCATAGCGCGTAAACGGAGAATAATCCATTGTTTTTGACTGTGTAGAAAAAGCACCGGAAGGTTCATAGATTCTTGAAAAAAAATTAGCTTTTAGCTTGCCTGGAAGATAATCACCAGGATTAAAACGCGGATAAAACTTAACCTGTGAATCAGAATCAAGCTTTCCTTTCCAGATTTCTTTTCTTGAATAATCTATATCATTTGAAATGTTTGTAAATGTATATTCTGAATAGCCGTCGAAGGTTGTTTCTGCAGGAGAGAAGGCAACAGAAACATCTGCCTGATAATCTGGTGTTTTTGCACCATGAAGCCATGCACCTTTAAGTGTAAAGGTATTGTTGTTTGCAGAAACTTTTCCAGTATCGGAATCAAGCTCTACAGAAAGTCTGTTTGGAACAATTGCTTCTACACTTAAATTACGTGTCCAGGTATTTCCACCGATTGTTACTTTACCAATCCATAAACCGGTTGGAGCATCGGCTGTAGTTTTTGTAGTAATAGGGTAGAAATTGTTTTCTGATTTTGTAAGAACCTGAGTATCTGTTGTGTGTCCTAATGGATCTACAAGCTCAAACTTTACAGGAATATCTTTAGGAAGAGATTTGTCGGTATCCTGAAGAACAAAAGTAAGGTAAAGATTGTCGCCCGGTCTCCAGACTCCTCGTTCTCCATAAATAAAGCCTTTTAGTCCACCGGTAACCTTTTCACCGCCAATTTCAAAATGACTTGTACTAAGGTTTGTACCTTCAGAAATCTTAAGATAAGAGGTTTGATTTCCGAGTTTTGCAGTAATTATAAAAGCATTCTGTTTTGTTTTGAATAATGCCTGTCCGTTGGAATCTGTTTTTCCGGTAGTAATTACAGAACCTACGTAATTTATCAGTTCCAGATTAACATTTGGAAGAGGTTTAGCTGTTCTAAGATCAGCAGCAGTTACATAAACAGTACCAGTATTATCCTTTTTGACCATCAAACCTAAATCAGAAACAAGCACATTTCGCGAAATTGTATTTGATGAATTATAGCGTGGAATATAAAAAGCCGGATGGCACGGGTCGTTTCTGTAATTCCAGTAATTGTTTCTATTTCTGTTTGATGATTCATAATAATCCCAGCTGCTTCGTTCATTCGGCACAGAGTAAGTTTCTATTGTATCAGGCGGCATTGGTAAATCAGAAAAGTCATGTGAATAAGAACATACATATTTTATCTGGTCTTTTCTGAAAGAAACCCTTATGTGATACATTCCACCAGGATACTTTTTTACAAGAGTAGAAAGGTCAAGCCCGCGCGGAATATATTTATTCTGCATTGAATTATCCCAGTTAAAGTTTATTTTCTTTTCCCATACAGGCTCGCCAACTCTATAAAGGTTACTTGTTTCATCAAGTTCATTATCCTGCAGGAATTGATTTATGTTTCTTTCGTAAATCTGATAAACCTGAACAATTACGCCGGAAAGATTTTTAGTTTCAATTGGGAAAACAGCACCTTGTGTTGTAGGAAGAATTACATTGCTGTTCATAAAACGAACAGAAGGAATGTCCCACTTATCGGAAAGTGTTACAGAATCAGCCTTTGCAAGATAAATGCCGTCTGAGCTTTTTATTCCCTGTTCAAAAGCAACTGTTCGTATATTTGCCCAGTCAGAATCACTGAAAAGGGAAATTGTATTACCGTGAATTGATGCAGAAAAATTAGACTTATTATTACCTTCTGAATCTTTTACACTGATAAAGGACGTTATATCCTGAGAAGAATCAAGCAGCTTTGAAAAGCTTACAAGGATTGTATTCTTTTTTTCTGTATTTATATCGATTATGGAAAAGTCATTTTCGGCAGGAAGCACAATTGTCTTTGTTCCAGTTGATAACTTGTCTTGTTTTCTGGATATTCCAAGACTTTTTCCAGACCATTTAAGGTCAA